>OOIG01000003.1_pt1 | contig 275313 bp, 247 predicted proteins | sample 1692091 | NCBI WGS metagenome assembly OOIG01 (sample SAMN06348188, study PRJEB24527) | human gut metagenome | biome: human gut; feature: ankylosing spondylitis patient; material: feces | host: Homo sapiens | place: China | collected 2015-10 | reverse complement strand
TCAGGAGTCAGACTACGTGAGATAAGTCTCGTGGTCAAAAGGGAAACAGCCCAGATCTACAGCTAAGGTCCCAAATATATGCTAAGTGGAAAAGGATGTGGCAATGTTAAGACAACCAGGATGTTGGCTCAGAAGCAGCCACTCATTAAAAGAGTGCGTAACAGCTCACTGGTCGAATGATGCTGCGCCGAAAATTTAACGGGGCTAAGCATATAACCGAAGCTTAGGCAGTGCAAACTGGGTAGGGGAGCGTCGAATACGGGGTGAAGCATGATCGGAAGGACATGTGGACTGTATTCGAGTGAGAATGCCGGAATGAGTAGCGAGAATTGCGTGAGAATCGTAATGGCCGAAAATCTAAGGTTTCCGGGGGAAGGGTCGTCCTCCCCGGGTTAGCCGGGCGCTAAGGCGAGGCCGAGAGGCGTAGTCGATGCACATACGGTAGAGAATCCGTAGCCACCGAAGATTTAAGCACACTGACACAACATGAAGTTCTGACTCGGGCGTTGGTAGCCCCGATCGACTGAAATTTAGTAGGGAGATCAGGATGACATGGTGGCGAGAAAAGGTGTGAGGGATATCAAGGTGCCCGTACCGCAAACCGACACAGGTAGATGAGGAGAGAATCCTAAGGCCATCGGGAGAAGGGTTGTTAAGGAACTCGGCATATTAACCCCGTAACTTCGGAAGAAGGGGTGCCTCGAAAGAGGCCACAGTGAAAAGGCCCAGGCGACTGTTTATCAAAAACACAGGTCTCTGCAAAACCGTAAGGTGAAGTATAGGGGCTGACGCCTGCCCGGTGCCGGAAGGTCAAGGGGAAGTGTTAGAGCAATCGAAGCACAGAACTTAAGCCCCGGTAAACGGCGGCCGTAACTATAACGGTCCTAAGGTAGCGAAATTCCTTGTCAGGTAAGTTCTGACCCGCACGAATGGCGTAACGATCTGGGCACTGTCTCAACAGCCCGCCCGGCGAAATTGTAGTACCGGTGAAGATGCCGGTTACCCGCGACTAGACGGAAAGACCCCATGGAGCTTTACTGTAGTTTGATATTGAATTTCGGCACATTATGTACAGGATAGGTGGGAGACAGAGAAACAGTGGCGTCAGCCATTGCGGAGTCGCCGTTGGGATACCACTCTTGATGTATCGGGGTTCTAACCTGCTCCCCTGAATCGGGGAGGGGGACAATGTCAGATGGGCAGTTTGACTGGGGCGGTCGCCTCCTAAAGAGTAACGGAGGCGCTCAAAGGTCGGCTCAGCGCGGACGGAAATCGCGCAATGAGTGTAAACGTATAAGCCGGCCTAACTGCGAGACCCACAAGTCGAGCAGTAACGAAAGTTGGAGTTAGTGATCAGGTGGTAGTGAGTGGAAATGCCATCGCTTAACGGATAAAAGCTACCCTGGGGATAACAGGCTGATCTCCCCCAAGAGTTCACATCGACGGGGAGGTTTGGCACCTCGATGTCGGCTCATCACATCCTGGGGCTTGGAGAAGGTCCCAAGGGTTCGGCTGTCCGCCGATTAAAGTGGTACGCGAGCTGGGTTCAGAACGTCGTGAGACAGTTCGGTCCCTATCTGTCGTGGGCGCAGGATATTTGAGAAGGTCTGTCCTTAGTACGAGAGGACCGGGATGGACGCACCTCCGGTGCACCAGTTGTTCCGCCAGGAGCACAGCTGGATAGCCGAGTGCGGTCGTGATAAACGCTGAAAGCATCTAAGCGTGAAGCATGCTTCAAGATAAGATATCCCATGATTTCAAATCAGTAAGGTCACTTGTAGACTACAAGTTTGATAGGTCGGAGGTGTAAGCACAGTAATGTGTTCAGCTGACCGATACTAATAGACCGAGGGCTTGAACTATTCAAGCATTCGCTTTTTGAATTCGCTTGTTTCTTCCTTATTCGGTTCTTTATGCACATTGTTTCAATAATTAAAGCAGATGATTTTAATTCATCTGCTTTTTTATTTATAAAATAAGAAAAGCCCCTCAAAGGGGCTTTTCATCTTTTCCAAATGGATAATGAATAAAGCGACAAAAGGCTTCCCCAATGTGGAAGGCTAAGAAGAAACGCACAAACCAATTATTGAAGTTTCTTTTGCCCGATTTTCTTTTCAAAACATAACAAAACAAAAACAGAGATGAAAAATCACCCATATTTGTTTTTTATAAAGTCCGCTCAAACCAATAACCAAAGTTTCTTTTGCCTACTTTTCTTTTCAAAGAAAAGTATGGTCGGTTTCGAGGAGGGAATAAATTTTGATGGTTCTGTATTTGCCCTTGACGAAGAGCAGATCGCGCATGGTGGCTTCAAGAGTCATGCCGCACTTTTTTGCAACGGATTCGCTGCGGGTGTTGCCATCCATAATGCGAGCATATATGCGATGAAGCTCAAGCTCGCGAAAGCCGAAGTCAATTACTTTTTTCAGCGCTTCGGGAGCTATACCTTGCCCCCAATAACTGCTGCTGAGGACATATCCCACTTCGGCGGAATTGTTTGCAAGATCAAATGAAGTAAAACCGCAGGTGCCTATCATCTTTTCCGAAGAGCGAAGAGTGACGGCCCAATCATAAAAATTTTTTGATCCGTATTGACTTTGAAGAAAATGCAGATAATTCTTTGTGAAGCGCTGAGTTGTATGCGGATTCCATAAAAGATATTCGGATACTTCCGGACGTGACGCATATTCAAACATATCGGCGGCATCGCGCGGAAGCATCTTTCTCATAACAAGGCGATCTGTTTCAAGTGTGGGAATCTTTGCAAAAATACCGAGTTTATCTTTATTCATATTCTTTCTCCGGATGGAATAATTCTTACAGATTATTATATACGTACTGATGTCAGAATTCAATAAAAATGCCAAACTTATTTACGCAAGCGAAAAAAAACGTTAAACACTTAGTCATATTTTTGAGTTAAAATTAAATCACAAAGAAAGAGAAAAAGAAAAATCGCCTTGAAAGGGGAGAAAAATTATGCTTTACGATGACGATAAAAGACCGGGAGAAGACGAAACCGGCAAAAGCAATGAAAATCAAAATAACGATAATTACGATAAAAAGCCGGAGGATGTAAATTCCGGAAGAGATAGCAGACAAAGCTTTTCCTACGGATACGGCGGGTATGACAATAAACCCTCAGGCGATAAAAAACCGAAGGACTCATATATGTCAAAAAAGACCGTTGGCTGGATAGTTTCCCTTTGCCTTGTCGTTTCCATTATCTGTGGGATATGCGCGAGTGCCGTTACCGGAATGATTCGCGGAAACAAGGCTGAAACAACCACAGCTCCCACTGACGGAACAACTTCACCCGTAACACAGACGACCGATGTCGGAGGAAACGTTCAGATAACAACCTCACAGGCAGACACAATCGTTCCCGTATCAACCGTAAATGCGAAGGATATTCCGCTTGCCACAAAAACTACAGGCGAAAAAGAGCTTGCAAACTATGCAGAAGTTGCGGGAAAATGTATCAACTCAGTTGTTCAGATAAATGTCACCGAAGTAACACAGACAATGTTCGGCGAGCAGACCTCATCCGGTAGCGGATCGGGTGTTATTTACACAACGGACGGATATATAATCACAAACTATCACGTTGTAGGCAAGGACACAAAAACAATAACAGTTATTCTTTATGACGGTTCGCAATATGAAGGCGCATATGTGTGCGGCGACAAGAGCGCGGATGTGTCTGTAATAAAGATAAACAAAGATGACTGTCAGCCTGCAAAGATAGGCGATTCATCATCGCTCAAGCTTGGCGAACAGGTGCTTGCAATAGGTAACCCTCTCGGACGCGGTATAACCCTTTCCGACGGTATAATCAGTGCGCTTTCAAGAACCGTAACTGTCGAAAACACCACAATGGTTCTGATGCAGACGACAGCGGCGATAAACTCCGGCAACTCCGGCGGCGGACTTTTCAATATGAAAGGCGAGCTTATAGGCATAACAAACGCCAAGATAGGCGGTACTAGCGTAGAAGCTATGGGATATGCTATCCCTGCGGAAAAGGTTATTAAGTGCATAAATGACTTTTCCAAGTACGGATATCTTACAGGTGTAGCGCGTCTGGGCGTTACGGTAAATGAATATATCACAATAGGCAGATACAGCTATAACGGCGTCATCCGCGTTGTAAGCGTTCAGAATGGCGGTACGGCAGCAATCGCCGGAATAAAAGAGGGAGATATAATCTCCTCCGTAGCCGGAACCGATTGCAGCGATTTCTCAACTCTTACAGAACTCCTTACCAAATATAAAGTGGGCGATACGGTAACGGTAAAAATACTTCGTCCGACAGAAGAATCAGCATCACGCGCAACGTATCAGGCATATCTCCGCTCGTGCGAAGAAATAACGCTTGAGGTAACGTTTGTTGAATTTGATCCTTCATAAATAAGCTAACTTCTTCATTTGTTCTCCTTAAAATAAAAGAAACGACGGTTTGACGAAAGTCAGCCGTCGTTTCTTTTTGTTTATTGTTGGGCTCTGCCGTCGGATTTCCGACGGCAGAAAAGAGCTTTTATATCTGATGTGCCTTTATCCAGTTGCCTACGCTCTCGCATATTTTTTTCATTCCGCCTTCACCGTAGGGGAGGAAAAGTCCTGCTTCGCTTACGACTTCTTCAAAAGTCTTTGTGCCTGCTTTGTCGGTAAACTCAAGATAACGTTTCCATGCGTCCTCTTTGTTTTCCATATATGCAAGCCAGAATTGGAATGCAACCGTCTGTGCCATGCAATAATCGATGTAGTAAAGCGGATACATATAAATATGGAGCTGTCTCTGCCAGCCTGCGCCTCTGCCGTAGAAGGGAAGGCCTTCGGTATGAAGATACGGACGGTATTTCTTTTCAAGACTTGCCCATATTTCATTTCTTTCTGCGGGGGTAAGGTCGGGATTTTCGTACATTCTGTGCTGGAATTCATCAACCATACAGCCGTAAGGAATAAAGCAAAGCGCGTCCTCTGCATGAGAAAGCTCGTATTTCGCCGTATTCTTTCCGAAGAACAGGTGATGATAATCGCTTGTAAGGAATTCCATGCTCATAGAGTGACATTCGCAGGTCTCCATTGTGGGAGAGGAAAGGTCGGACATAATTCCGAGCTTTGCTGCGCGGTATGCCTGGAAAGCGTGTCCTGCTTCGTGCGTAAGGACGTCAACGTCGCCTGCCGTTCCGTTGAAGTTTGAGAAAATAAACGGCGATTTATAGTCGGGAATGAAGGTGCAATAACCGCCGGGAGCTTTGCCTTCCTTTGAAAGAACGTCGAGAAGCTCGTTGTCATACATAAAGTCGATAAACTCAGCCGTTTCGGGAGAAAGACCGTGATACATTGTCTTTCCTGCGGCAAGGATGTCCTCTGCAGTGCCCTCCGGAACAGCTGTGCCGTCGCTGAAGGTGAAGCCGTTATCGTAAAGCATAAGAGTATCAACGCCGATTCTCTTTCTCTGAAGCTCTTTTACTTCGCCCACGACGGGAACTGCATCCTTTGCAATAGCCTCTCTGAATTTTGCAACCTGTTCGGGGCCGTAGCAGTTCCTGCCGAGACGGTCATAGCCAAGCTGTATAAAATTTTTGTAACCGAGTTCGTGTGCGATTTTTGTGCGGATCTTTACAAGCTTGTCAAAGAGATCGTCAAATTCTTCTCTGTGTTCGTCAAAGAACTTGCCGTCTGCTTCAAACGCAGCGCGACGGATGTCTCTGTCTTTGCTTTCCTTATAAGGGGCAAGCATGGGAAGAGGAAGCTTTTTGCCGTCGAAATCAACTATTGCCGAGCCGTAAAGCTTCTGATAAGCCGAAACGAGCTTGTTTTCTTCCTGCATAAGAGGAATTATCTTCGGATCAAAACAGCGTGCCGCTATTTCGTAGTTTTTGAAAAGCAGCTTTCCGTAATGCTTTTCGAGCTCCGGACGGAACTTTGATGCGAGCAGTGCGTCCGTAAATTCCTGAATTTTTTCGCTTACAAAAGGAGAATGTTCATCGATGAATTCGTTTTCTTTATCGTAGAATTCGTCCTTTGTGTTTACGGAATTCCTTATGGAAACGAGCGTTGCTTCCGTAAAGAAATGATTGCGCAGAGTTTCCTCTTCGGACATTATCTTAATCTGTTCATCGGCGCTTCCGGCATTTTTGAAGCGGGATATAAGTTCATCATACTGCGCGCGGATTTTGTCTGTATCCGGACGAGTATACGGCATTTCTGAAAATTTCATAAATAAAATACCTCCGTAAAAGTTTATTACATAAGCATTTTACCCCTTTTTCACTTTGTTTGCAAGCATTTTCGGATGTTTATATTGAATTTAAGTCCTTTTTATGATAAAATTTTAAGACAAAACAAAAATATTTATAAAATCAGGAGAGAAAAATGAAATACAAGGCGCTCGTACTCGATCATGACGACACCTCCGTAAAAAGTACCCCCGAAATACACTATCCCGCGTTTTTAAAAACGCTGGAGCTTCTGCGTCCGGGTGAAAAGCTTTCGCTCGGAGAGTTTATGAAATATAATTTTGATATAGGCTTTCTTTCCATGTGTCTTGATGTTTATCATCTGAACGAAGAAGAAATGAAAACAGAAGTTGATATATGGAGATATTATACAAATACGCACATTCCCGATTTTTATGACGGAATTGACGAGGTAATTCGCCGTCAGAAGCAGGACGGAGGGGTTTTCTGCGTTGTTTCACATTCGTTTTCGGATATGATCCTGCGTGACTACAAGTATCACGGTTTGCCGACTCCCGATATGACCTTCGGCTGGGAGCTTGAAGAAAAGCTCAGAAAACCGTCGCCTTACCCGATTGAACAGATAATGAAAAAATATTCGCTTTTACCTTCCGAAATCGCGGTGATAGACGATATGAAGCCCGGCTATGATATGGCAAAGGCGGCAGGCGTTGATTTTTACTATGCGGGCTGGTCGGAGACCAGAATGCCGAAAACCGAAGGCTTTATGCGTGAAAACGGGGTTACCGTGCTTTCATCGCCGCTTGAATTTTCGGAAATTAACAAGTGATATTCCAAAAGCATAAAATACATAAAAACGAAAGAAGAAAAAACCTTGACGGAATTTCTCAGAACATGGGCGGAGATAAATATCCGTGCCCTTGAAAACAATCTGCGCGAAATAAAAAAGCGCGCCGGAAACAAAAAAATAATGGCGGTTGTCAAAGCCAATGCATACGGTCACGGAGCGATGCAGCTTGCGCAGGTAATGTCCGATTTTGCAGACGCCTTTGCAGTTGCCACATTTGAAGAAGCCATGGAGCTTCGCCGCGTCGGCATAGAAAAGGAAATACTTATTTTAAGTCCCGTTCCGCACGCACAGTATCCGCTTATAATTGAAAACGGCATAGCCACTGTGCTTTTTTCATCAGACGGGGCAAGGGAGCTTTCCGGCGCAGCTCGTAACAGCGGAAAAAAAGCCAAAGCATATCTTGCGGTAGATACGGGAATGGGCAGGATAGGGCTTTCCTCAGATGAAAAAGGACTTGCTGAAGCCGAAAAAATATATGCTTCGGAAAATATCGAATTTCCCGGTATAATCACGCATTATGCCTGCGCCGACAAAGCAGATAAAACCTCGCAGAATGAGCAACGTGCAAGATTTGACTCGTTTTGCGCCGCGCTGAGATCGCGCGGGTATGAAATCGGAATCCGTTCTGCGGACAATTCTGCTGCGTTTATGGACGGCTCGGACGATTATGAAATGGTTCGTGTGGGAATAGTTCTTTTCGGAATGTACCCTTCGGCAGAGGTGAAGAAAGAAAATCTGCCGCTTTCTCCCGTAATGTCACTGAAAACCAAAATAACGCAGGTAAAAAACGTTCCTGCGGGGACAAAAATAAGCTACGGTCATACGTTTACCGCAGCAAAGCCGATGAAAATCGCCACTCTTGCCGCAGGCTATGCGGATGGGATTCCGCTTTCGCTTTCGGGCAAGGGCAGTGTAATTATTGCGGGGGAAAAAGTGCCGATAATCGGCAGGGTATGCATGGATCAGATGATGGTTGACGTGACGGGCATCGAAAACATCGACGTAGGAGATACAGCCGTTATTTTCGGCTCGGACGGCGGCGAGACTATAACCGCAGATGAAGTTGCCGATGTTGCCGGCACGATAAATTATGACATTGTTTGCAGACTTGACTGTCGCGTTCCGAGAGTATTTGTAAAGGACGGCAAAACAGTAGGGAAGTTTTCTTACATAGGCAATTATTTCGGATAAAACAAAAACAGCAATCGGTTAAATCCGATTGCTGTTTTACTTTTGGTTTTCTCAACCGCCGTAGATGTGGTTGAAACGATCGTCATCGTTGTTGCGACGACGCGCTTCTTCCGCCTTGCGACGTTCTTCGTCTGCACGACGATTTTCTTCATCGGCTTTTGCGCGGAGAGCGTTTTCTTCTTCGCTCTTTCTGCGACGTTCTTCGCCTATCTGTTCGACTTCTTCCATAGAAGCGCCGTTCATAGCTGCATTGAACTGTCTGTCGTCCATAACTTCGTATTTGAGGAGGAATTCAACTATAAAGTCGAGTTTTGAGCGGTTTTCGGAAAGGATGCGTTTTGCGTCTGCGTATGCACTGTCGACGATCTTCTTTATCTGCTCATCGATAAGCGCTGCAGTCTCTTCCGAATAATCCTTTGAAGAATTGAAATCTCTGCCCAGGAACACTTCATCGCTGTCATGTTCGCTGCCGAAGCGTATTGTGCCGAGTTCGCTCATACCGTATACGGTAACCATTTTCTTTGCGATCTGTGTTGCGCGCATGATATCGTTTGAAGCTCCGCCGGATACGTCGCCGAATACGATCTCTTCTGCTGCTCTGCCGCCGAGAAGCATGGTGATTTCTTCAATAAGCTGCTGTTTGTATTCGCTGTATTTATCTTCGACAGGCGGATTGAGCGTATAACCGAGCGCACGTCCGCTGGGTATAATTGATATCTCACGGACAGGATCCTGCGTGGGAAGCAGATGTGCAAGAACTGCGTGACCTGCTTCGTGATAAGCGGTATTTTTCTTTTCGCTTTCTTTTATCTTTCTTGATTTCTTCTGTGTGCCGACCGTCACTTTTATAAGTGCTTCTTCTATATCGGGTTCGCCTATGAGGGATTTGTTTTTTCTTGCGGCAAGAAGTGCGGCTTCATTTAAGAGGTTTGCAAGGTCTGCGCCCGTAAAGCCGACTGTTGTCTGCGCGATGCGGGAAAAGTCAACCGTCTGTTCGAACGGCTTGTTCCTTGCGTGAACCTTGAGAATTTCTTCTCTGCCGTTTATATCGGGATATCCTACCGTTACCTGACGGTCGAAACGACCGGGACGGAGAAGTGCGGGGTCAAGAATATCGGGGCGGTTTGTAGCTGCCATAACGATAACGCCGTCATGCGAGCCGAAGCCGTCCATTTCAACAAGGAGCTGGTTCAATGTCTGTTCTCTCTCGTCGTGACCGCCGCCGAGACCTGCACCTCTGTGACGACCTACCGCGTCGATCTCGTCTATGAATATAATGCTTGCGGGAGCGCGTTTTGCCGTTTCAAAAAGGTCGCGGACTCTTGACGCGCCGACGCCGACATACATTTCGACAAAGTCGGAAGCCGATATCGAAAGGAAAGGAACTCCCGCTTCACCTGCAACGGCTTTCGCAAGAAGTGTTTTACCCGTTCCGGGAGGTCCGACCAAAAGCACACCGTGCGGGATTTTTGCACCGAGTTTTCTGTATTTTGAAGGATCGCGCAGATAATCCACTATCTCGCGCAGATCCTGTTTTTCTTCCTCACAGCCGGCAACATCGGAGAAGAATACTTTATCTCCTCTTTCATTGCCGAACATTATATGTGCGCGGGAGAAAGAATTCATTTTTCCGTCCATTCTGTTGACTTTTGAAGTCATATATATCCAGAATGCGATGAAAATTATCGTCATGACCGCATAGGGAAGAATGGAAAGCCATATGGAAGGCTGATTGTTTTCTATGTTCCATTTTGTAAGCGTTCTTTGCTCGGCAGGCAGTGCAAGCTGCTTATCAAGATAATCGCTTATATCCTCACGGAACATTTCCACACTGCGGAGAACTATTTGATATTTTGTTCCGTCTGTTGTTTTTACCACAAGGAGATTGTTTTTGTTTACATCAAATTCCGTAACTTTTCCGGCTGTGAAAAGGTCTATGATATCTCCGTATGTGGGGGCTGTTTTATTGCTTGACGAAAGCATAAGTGATACGGCGAATATTATCACAAGGACGACGGCAGCGTAAAGCAATACCGTTTTCAGGGTGTTTTTCATTATGTCAGTTTACCTCCGTTTGCCGCACTTTTTCAAAGCTTTGCCACGCTTTAATTTATGCGGCGGATAAAATATTATGTCCGTTTATTTTAAGCTATATAAATAATAACAGAGAAAGAGTTTTCGTGTGTTGACTTTTTGTAAATATTTTGTGTATTTGCGGGGAGAAAAATTCCCGCAGCGACGGGGGAAAATATGAATTTTTATAAATCGCTCAACAGAAACAGAAAAGCGTTTTATATTCTTTCAAAATCAGAAAAGCCGCATTTTTCGGCAAGCTCTGATGCGCGATCGAAGGCGAAAGCGATAGCATCTTTTGAATGTGCGTCGCTTGAAAAAATAATTTTTCCGTGCATTTCGCAAAGCGTTCTGAGCAGATATTCCGAAGGATACGGAACGCTTCTTCCGACGCGGAACATCGCGCCTGTGTTTATTTCAAAAATCTTTCCCACAGAATTAAGCTTTTCCATAGCCTGCAGGGCGGGATCTGTATATCTTTTGTCACAACGGTCAAATATCGAGCCGTCATCATTGAATTTTTCCACAAGGTCAAAGTGTCCCACAATTTTTACAAACGGATTTTCGGCGTGTTTTTCGAGTAAATTGAAATAGCGTGCGCAAAAAGCGTACGGATCGCCGCAGAAGTAATTATTTACGGCATTTATAAAATCGGCTTTTGTTGCGTCTACGGGCAGGAATTCTTCTCCCGCGTCAACATAATGTACCGAACCTATTACATAATCAAAAGGGGAAAGCTCTATATCGGAAAAAATATCGTGTTCTATTCCGCACAAAATGCGGATTTTATCGGAAAACTCTGTTTTTAATGCAGTTATTTCCGAAATATAATCATCGGTTTTCTTACCGCTCATCATCCAATGCGCGGCAACCTTCATATGTGCGTGGTCTGAAAAACCGTAAGTATCAAGCCCTTTGGCTATCGCTGCGGAAAGCATTTCGCGCGGAGAAGCTTTTCCATCGCTGAAAGAAGTATGCGTGTGAATGTCGGCGGTTATGTTCATGTTTACAAATCCTTTGCTTTGTGATATAATAACAATAACTAATTTATCACAAAATGGGGGAAAGGTCAAGGCGCGCAATGAAAAAGAAAATTTTCACAGGGATATGTATAGCCGTAGCCGTTATTATATTGTTGAGCATGAGTATAAATTTTGCAGTGGTATTTTCCGCGCGCGGAAATATAATTACGGAAGAAGAGGCGTCTGGTCGCGGTGCAGATGTTATACTTGTGCTTGGCTGCGGAGTAAAACCCGACGGAAGACCCAGCGATATGCTCAGAGACAGACTTATTCGCGCGATAGACCTTTATAACGGCGGAGCGGGTAAAAAGCTGCTTCTTACGGGCGACAGCGCGCGCGAAGGCTATGACGAGGTCGGCACAATGAAAAGTTTTTGTATTGATCGCGGCGTTGCCGAAGACGATATTATAACCGATCCGCTCGGACTTTCAACCTTTGAAAGTATAAGCAGAGCAAAAGAACTTTATAATATTGAAAGCGCGGTTATAGTAACGCAGAAATATCACCTTTACCGTGCTGTCTATATTGCCCAAAGCCGTGATATCGACGCATGCGGCGTCTCTGCCGACCTGAATGTTTACGGCGGACAGCTTTTCCGCGATATCCGTGAGATCCCCGCAAGAATAAAAGATTTTGTGCTTTCAAAAATAAAATAAAAAAAGAAAACCGAAAAATCCGCCCGTAAGGGCGGATTTTTTGAAATTTGTTTATATAACCGAAGTTTCTTTTGCTTTTTTGGAAAGTCCTGCTTGCGCAGTTATAAAAAATCTGTATATCGTTTTCATTAACTGAAGTTTCTTTTGCCTACTTTTCTTTTCAAAGAAAAGTATGGTCAAAGAAAAGCAGGGAAGCGGAGATGAATTTCGTCTGTGCGGAGCTTGTCAAGAGCAAAAGCTTTGCGCAAAAGCTCAGGCTGAACGCATGTATCGTATTTTTCGTTTGCGGGGACTTCGCTTTTTCCGACAAGCGATATCGGATCGATGTCTTCCTGCGCAATCAAAGAAATCGCCGCAATAAGCTCGGAGCAATCTTTTTCGCTCTTGAAGGTGATATAGTTGCAACCGTTGTGTTCAATACCGCGTATTCCAAGTTCACCGGAATATTTTTTAAGTATGCGTACAAGCGTTGAAAACGATCGCGTCCCGAGCCACGGGAAAAGACATTTTGTGCTTCCGCCGAGAGAAATAAGCATATTTTCTTTGATTTTTGCATTTGCCGCAACGCGGCGGGCGGCTTCAAGACGTTTTTCGGCATTTGGCTTGAGATACGGATATTCTTTGTCACCGCAAAGAACCTCAAACATTTTTTCAAGCACTTTGGTGTGAACTTCGCCGTAATCTCCGGGCCACGATATTTCCATTTTTCCGGGAACATTGTGAACAAAGATCAGCTTGCGCGGAAGATCAAGCTCTTCCACTTCCCATACTCTTCCGGCGAGGGCAAACCTGTCTCCGACGGGAACAGGGGAGGAAATTGTGCCTATCTCATCACTGCCGCACTTAACGGAATAATCCTCGCTGTCCTTGAAAACAGCGTAAAATTTGAAGCTTTTAAGCAGCTTTTCGCCCGTAAGTCCCACAACTACCGTGCCATCTTCGCAAAGTGAAAGATAATCTTTTTTTATCATGTGAACGAGCAGCGCTCGGTAGTCTTCTTTTTCCACATTTTCAAAAGGGGAGAGCGAAAGCACACGCGCCGCAAGCTCCTTTGGCAAAAGAGCACCGGAGGAAGCGAGAACGGAAAGCGTCTGCTGGAAAAGCAGGCTGACAGGAAGCTTTTTTATATATTGCGGCTCAATGAATTTTTCATCGATATAAAGCTGAATTACAGCTATGCCGCGAAGCAGATCCCACGGGATAAGCTGCGGAAGCGGCGTGTCGGGGAGCGGATTTTCTTCGCGGAATACCATAAACATTTCGGGCGGAGTGCCGCGCCTTCCGCTGCGTCCCAGCCTTTGAAGAAAGCTTGAAACCTTAGCGGGAGAGCCGAGCTGAATAACGCGTTCAAGCTGACCTATATCGATGCCGAGCTCCATTGTCACTGTGGCGCACGCAACACAGGGAAGATCGCTTTTAAGCCTGTCTTCGGCTTCTTCTCTTATCGAAGCGGAAAGATTTCCGTGATGAATAAAGAAAATATCTTCATCACCGCGCAAGGCGCATATCTGGTGCATAGTTGCACAGATGTATTCCGTTTCTTCGCGTGAATTTGAGAAGATAATGCTTTTTTTTGCGCGGGAACAATCGTAAACGTATTCGTCGCCGGCGTCTGTCATTATTTTGTTTTCCGGCGCTTCGGCAGGATTTTTGCCGCTTTCCGGCGTTTCGTCCTGAAGATAAAAATGCTGAAGCGCAAGCTTTATCTGATTTTTTCCTCCCGAAAACACGGGCGCCTGAACAGCTCTTTTGCTGTTTCCTGCGAGCCACTTCTTTGCGTCGTCTATATTTCCTATCGTTGCGGAAAGTCCTATTCTTCTCGGGCTTGTGCCGAGAATTCTGTCAAGGCGGTCGAGCTGGCATATCACCTGATTTCCTCTGTCGGCGCTCATAAGCGTGTGGATCTCGTCTATTATTATATATTTCAGCCCGCCGAAAATACGAATGATATCGCTTGCACGGTTTATAAGCATACTTTCAAGCGATTCGGGCGTTATCTGAAGTATGCCGCGAGGCTCTTCGAGCAGTTTTTTCTTGTGACTTTGCGAAACGTCTCCGTGCCAATGGTGAACGGGTATTCCCGAATCGAGAAGAAGCGTTTCTATTCTGTAAAACTGATCGTTTATCAGACTTTTAAGCGGAGCGATATAAAGCACTTCAACCGAATTTGCGGGGGATTCGGTCATATCCGTTATTATGGGGAAAAACACCGCTTCCGTTTTTCCGGACGCCGTGTCCGAAGAAAGAATAAGGTTGTCCTCGGTATCAAACAGGACCCGCCCTGCTTCCGCCTGCACCGGCCTGAGCTCCTGCCATCCGCAGGCATATATAAAGTCCTGCACGAGAGGGCAATAACGCGAAAATATCTCTTCACCGGACATAAATATCTCCTTTTGCAAGCAGTCCCAACCGCTTGCGGTTGGGACTGCTTTTTTTATTATTGTTTATTTATTTTGCTATGGTTACGATAAAGCCGCCTTCGTTTGTGCCGGAAACCGTGTACATTCCGGAGGTTATACTTTGTTCTGCGGCGAAACTGCCGGAAACGAGTTTTGCTCCCTGCGGAACGGTTATGTACGTCATATCGGCGGAATCCGCGGGAACGTAATAAATAATGAAGTCTCCGATATCGGTCGATACTTCATACGGAGTGTTTTCCGTGCTGTTGTGCTGCTTTTTGAGCATATCAATGTATTCTTCAAGGCAAATGCCCGTTTCTTTCATTGCGTATGCGTGAGGAATATCGACAAAACGGAAGTGCCATTCTTCGTTGCTTATGCCTGTTACGCCGAGCTTTTCCGCCTGATAACGGCGGATAAAGCCGTATTTGTGGCAGTTTTCGGTTATCCATTCATATTCGCCCGAGCGGAGATCTATCGTCGCACCCTTTGCTGTGAATATTTTTATATCAAAGGCAAGACCGGTGTGATGTTCGCTGTAGCCTGCCTTCGCGAGGAAGCTCTTGTCGTCGGCTTCATCATAAAGCGTTTGCTGATAGTCCTTTGAGCGATAGCCGCTGGCTATCATTATCTTGTCGGTTACGGTTGCGCCGTCCTTGTCCGTGTACGGACCGAGCGTATCCTGATTTGCCGCGGTCATTGCCTCGCACAGTTTTTTCAGCGACGAAAGAATTCCCGAATGGAGATAAACGCCCGTGCGGCTTTCGTCTTTATATCTTCCCATTACGAAAAGACCGTCGGTTTTGCCGTAAAGCTCGGTGAGCTTGGATGTCATTTTTGAAGGGAAAGAATATTCTGCGTTGTTGTTTACAAGAATGAGGTTGCCCTCTTTTTTGCCGCTTGTCGCAACAGCGAGACTTATGTATCCCGCATTCCACGTCGGCTTCGGAGTTTCAGTGGTTACGGGAGCTTCGGTTGTTGTGGAATCCGTCGTTTCGGCGGGTTTTTTGCTGCCCTTTATTCCTTTTACAACGAGGAATATTACAAGAATTATTGCAAGAAGTATCAGAAACAGCTCGCCGAGCGCGATCATCCCTTCTCTTGTAGGCCTGATGCGAAGCTTCTTTTTTCGTTTAATGCTTGTTGTTCTGGTAGATGTTTCGCCCATCTGGGTGCGATTCATACCAGTCGTGGTATTCATTTGCGTCGTGCGCATCTGATTCGTACGAGAAAAATTTTCGTACCTTTTATCGTTTTGTCTGTTATCGTTACCGTTCACGATATTATCCTCCCGTGTCGGAAAATGACGTTTGTTGTAGATGTATTATACCATATCGGAAAGCGTAAAACAATACATATTTTTATTTTCAGCAAAATTTACATATTATTTTTTCAAAAAAAGCACAGCGGTACTGCCGCAGTGCTCTTCAAAGGCTGATTATTTTCACGGGAACGCCTTCTTTAAGGCAGGTTGCGACGGTGTAAGCCGTTCCGTGTGAGCTTCCGTCCCAGAAAGCGAGAACGTACTGAGAATACTCAACTATCTTATCGTTTCGGACGATAGGTGCGCGTTTTCCGTATTTGTCGTATTCGGGAAGAAAAATTTTTGTCGGCAGATTGTTGTGCCGTGCATATATCTCGGCAAGACGATCCACCCCCATAGCGCCTCCGGAAACTATTTCGGTGCAGTTTGCCGGTATATTTTCGCACAGAAGCTCGTATGCGCGCTTCTGAAGCTTGTCGTATTCTATACTTCTTGAGCCTATAATCGCAACTCTCATAAAGTTTTCCGCCTTTTTGCTTTGGATGAAAATATTATATCAGAAAAATTGCCGCGTTGCAATACAAAAGAGAAAAAGCTCTCTTCCGTTTCCGGAGAAGAGCTTTTTATTTTTCTTTGTAGTACAGCATACAGTGACAGTAACCTTCAAAGTTTTCATCTTTTATCTGGTCGCGGAACTCTTTGCAGATGCATTTGTAATCCTCTGTACGCTGACGTCGGCACGGACAGTAGCCGCCTGTGCGGCGGAGTCCTTCCTTCACCGCACGGACAACCTCTTCGTCGTCGTTCAGGCGCACACGCATCAGAGCAGCTCCTTTGCGGCGGATATAAGCTTATCTTCGCTTGCAATGCCGATGAATCTGTTTGCTTCCGTACCGTTTTTTATAAAGATGAGCGCGGGGATCATATCTATGCCGAATCTGTCGGCGAGGTCGGGCTCGTCGTCAACGTTGACTTTGCATACATTGAGTCTTTCAACTTTTTCCGAAAGACCGTCAACAACCGGCGACATCATTCTGCACGGACCGCACCAGCTTGCCCAAAAGTCAACAAGGGAAACTCCGCTTGCGGTCTCGGCGTCAAAATTGTCTTTTGTAAGAACTTTAACAGCCATATTAAAAGCATCCTTTCTGTTTTTGTTTTACATTTAATATTTTATCACAAACGATATTTTTGACAATATGAAAAGCACAAACAAATTGTAAAATTTTTTCCCATATCTCTGTTGAGATTGACAATCGACCGATTTGGATATATAATAATTTTATATTACGACTTTTGGTATCAGAATCTGACTGTTTGAAGGGAGGTAATACAGGAAGTGAAAAAGATAATTTCACTTATTCTTGCAATTTTTATTTTCGCAACTATGACCGTATTTACCGTAGGCGCCGAAGACGGCGATGTGCCGACCGAGGTACAGACTACAGTAATGGGGGAAACGGTTATTGTAAGCTGGGAACCCATTATAGGCGCTTCGGGATATTATATTGACGTAACATACACCGAAACAGGATTTGAAGGAGACGATCATCAGATATTCAGAACTTCTGAGCCGAGCTATACTTTTGAAGAGGTAAAGGAAGGACAGTCTGTTTATTTCAGAATACTTTCCGATTTCGGAAAAGCATCCGCTCCTTCGGAAATATTTTCATATCACGCGCCGGTAACAGTGCCGTATGTAAGGTTCCGAACCGAAAATCTTATTGCTCTTACATACGACGAGGGCTTTGAATACTCAATGGATCAAAGCTCATGGCAGAAGATAAACGTTTTCACCGGACTTTCGGAATTTACCGAGTATTCGTTTTATCGCCGCAGTATTTACGGCAACGGAATAAGCGCGCCGTGCATAGCGAAAACGCTCTGCTCGCATTCTTCCACGCACGAGGACACAACTCCCGCGACGTGCGATTCCGAAGGACTTATAAAATACGTTTGCGATATATGCGGTGAAACGGTAAGCACGGAAGCTGTTCCGCGCAAGGAGCATACGCTTCAGGAGATCGCAGGAACGTACGTTGCACCGACAGAGACCACAGCCGGAAGAAGGAGCTATCTTTGTCTTGACTGTGGCGCAAAAATAGAAAAAACGGTTGAAGGCGCAATAGACTGCGAGCATACGGAGACCGTAAGACGTGTGACGAGAGATGCTACGTGTGAGCACGCCGGAACGGCTGAAATATACTGTGCTCTCTGCGGATATCTTATTTCGACCGAAGAGATAGAAAAGCTCCCTCACAGCGAAGGCAAGGAAGAGGTTATAAGCAAGCCCACCTGCATCACAAAGGGAATAATAAGAACATTCTGCTATGTGTGCGGCGGCATCGTTACGGAAACGGAACTTGACTACACGGATCACGCCTATACCGATTATTATACCGACAGCTATGACCGAAGCGTCCGTCACTGCATGGATTGCGGATTTCTTGACACCGTAAGCGCTTTGCCGAAAACCTCCGCCGAAAGCGGAGGCGTGACGGCCATGATAAGCGGAGGACTTGAATTTTCGGACCATCTTGTATTCAGGGCTGAAGACATAACGTCAAATGCGGGCGATTATATAAGCAATTACGATTCTGCCGTAAGCAGAATAAATTCCGATCGTAAAAACAACGGCATAGCCACGCTTTACAGGCTTTCGGTCACGGCTTATGACGGCGCTGATCTGTCCGGGTCGGTAATATCTATAAAAATACCCATGAGCAGATTCACGGGAGAGGATTTCGCAATCTATAAAATATCCGAAGACGGTTCGGTAACCGCGTGCGGAAGCGCCGTAAAGGACGGCAGTATAGTTTTCGTTATGGAAGAAAACTCTGCATATGCGGTGGTTGACGTGACGGGACTGAATAAGAAAACGAATAAATTCAAGGTGATTATAGCGGCTGTGCTTATATCTATAATCGTGCTTTTTGCCGGAGCGGGCATTGTCGGATATTATATGTATTCAAAGGTCAGAAAGCAGAAATCGAAAGAATGGCTTGACGACAACCCCAACATGAACGGAAACGCGTAAAATAAAAACGGACGGGAAATATTTCCGTCCGTTTTGGGATTAAAAATATATTTACGGAGAGGAAAAGCAATGGAAAGGACAAGCAAGGAAAACTACTATCTTGATATCGCTCAGACAGTGGCGGAAAGAAGCACTTGTCTGCGCAAGCATTTCGGGGCAATTATCGTAAAAAACGATATAATAATATCAACGGGTTATAACGGTACACCGAGAGGTCGCAAAAACTGCAGCGATATAAATTATTGTATGCGCGATGAGCTTAATATTCCGCGCGGTGAAAGATACGAGCTTTGCCGCTCCGTTCATGCGGAGGCAAACGCAATAATAGCCGCTTCCCGCGAGCAGATGCTCGGCGCTACGCTTTATATGAGTTGCGTAGACGGAAAAACCGGAGTTCTCGTTCCGAACACCTGCTCGTGTATGATGTGTAAGCGTCAGGTGATAAATGCCGGAATAGAAAAGGTCGTCGTCCGTGAAACGGCGGATACATATACAGTATATAACGTGAGCGATTGGGTCGAGAATGACGACAGTCTTTCCGGAAAATTCGGATACTGATAAAAAAGACCCCGCCAAAGGCGAGGTCGTTTTTTTTGATTATTCCGCAGCGGTTGTATCGCTGCCGCTGTTTTCAAGCTCTTTGAGATGGTTGAAGTAAGCGGCTATAACCGTTTTTTCAAGTCTTTCACGAGCTTCGGAATTGATGGGATGTACTATATCTCTGTATGTTCCGTCGGGATTTTTTCTTGACGGCATTACTACGAAATATTTATCCCGTGCGTAGATGACTTTAACGTCATGGAGAGCAAGTTCGTTATCGAAGGTAACGGAAGCAACAGCCTTCATCGGACCTTCGTCGAACGTTTTTCTGATTTTTACATCTGTGATGATCATATTTAACACCCCGTTATTTATTAAGATTTTTCATCTTTATGCGTTTATTATAAAACTCAATTATGAATATTATTCAAATAAATAGTAAGAAAATTTTTAATATTGCAAAATGAAAGGCGAGATATGTCAAACGATATTTCAAGGATAATGAAAGCCGCACAGAAGCTGTATTTTATAGGTGTGGGCGGAATAAGCATGTCGTCTCTGGCGCTTGCTTGCAAAAGGCACGGCTATGATGTTTCGGGCTCGGACAGGGCAAGCTCGCCTATAACCGAAAAACTGAAAAGCGAAGGGATCGCCGTTTACAGCGAGCATAGAGCCGAGAATATTTCCGGAGCAGATGCGATTGTTTACAGCGGCGCCATAGCGGATGACAATCCGGAAATGGTTGCAGCAAAAGAAAACGGAATTCCGACAATATATCGTGCCGATCTTCTCGGGTATATTATGCGTTCATATGAAAGACGGATAGGTGTTTCCGGTATGCACGGAAAGTCAACCGTCACTTCTATGATATCGCACGTTTTTATCTCCTGCGGACTTGATCCTACCGTTATGAGCGGCGCCGAAACAAAGGAAATGGGCGGTGCGTACCGTTTCGGAAAGGGAGAGGATTTTATATTTGAAGCGTGCGAATATAAGGATTCTTTCCTTGATATGTTTCCTACAATTGCCGTTATACTTAATATAGATGTAGACCATACGGACTATTTTTCCGGAATTGAGCAGATAAAAGAGTCGTTTGATAAATTTGCTCATATTCCTTTTTCCTCGGACGCAAAAACGCCTGCGGCAGTTGCCTGCGGAGATGACGCAAATGCATATGCTATCGCTTCCGATCTGCCGTATCCCGTTACTTTCGGTATAAAAAATGAAAAATGCGATTATATCGCGAAGAATATATCGGACGACAGAGGATATTATTCTTTTGATGTATATACAAGTTCAGGCTCGTGCGGCAAGGTGAAGCTTCATATTCCGGGCTACCATAATATATATAATGCACTTGCAGCCTTTGCGGTTTGCGATCTTTGCGATATTCCGCACGAAAAGATATGCTCTGCAATATCTGATTTTGAGGGAACACTTCGCCGCTTTGAATATAAAGGAAAATGCGAAGGTGCTTCCGTATATATAGATTATGCTCATCATCCTACGGAGCTTGAAGCTGCGATATCGACTGCACGCGACATGGCAAAGGGCAAAAAAGTTGTTGCGGTTTTTGAACCTCATACATATTCGCGCACAAAGGATCACTTTGACGAGTTTGCAGAGGTGCTTTCAAAAGCCGATACGGCGATACTTGTGGATATTTATGCGGCGCGCGAAAAAAACGAAAGCGGCGTAAGCTCGGAGCAGCTTGCCGATAAAATTCCGGGTGCTTGGTATGCGCCTTCATACGACAGCGCAGCCGCTATGGCGCGCGGAATGGCGGAGGACGGAGGAATTATTCTTGTTCTTGGCGCGGGGACAGTGTATAAAATAGCCGACATTATTGCATAAAACCCCGAAAAATGAATATTTGAGCGCAAAAAAATAAAAAATATTCAAAAAATACGAATATTTTTTCACAAAACCCCTTGACAAATGCATAAAAGCGGTATATTATGTGTTCATACAAAAAAACACGGCACACAACCGTAGCAATTTATCAAGGAGAACATAAAAAATGAAAAAGATTATTTCTATTGTACTTTCCGTCGCAATGTTGCTTTGCGCACTTGCATTTGTATCATGCGGAAAAACAGAGAGCTCAAAGGTAAAGGTAATTGATATAGCCCTTTCCGAAGAAGAATATGCTTTTGGCGTAAACTCAAGTGACAGCGAGCTTCTCGCAAAGACAAACGAATACCTCGCAAAAATCAAAGCTGACGGCACGTTCGACGCCATCTGCGATAAATACTTCTCAGACGGCACACCCACAAAAGTAAAGAGTGCGGCTGAGGACTCCTCAAAGGATCAGCTCGTTGTTGCAACAAGCACAGGTTTTGAACCCTTTGAAATACTTGACGGTAACGGTGAGTATTACGGTATCGATCTTGAAATCGCAGCAGGTCTTGCCGAATATCTCGGCAAAGAGCTTGTTATAAAGGATATGAAGTTCGAGGCTGTTGTAACTTCCGTTCAGCAGGGTATATGCGATATCGCAATGGCGGGACTCACAGTTACTCCCTCCCGTAAGGAACAGGTAACCTTCTCCGATACATATTACAACGCAAGCCAGGTTCTTATGGTTCCCGCAGACAATACGGAGTTTGACAACTGCAAAACGGCAGAAGATGTTGTTGCAATTCTTAACAAAAAGACAACAGCAACAAAGATCGGTTGCCAGGAAGGCACAACCGGCGGTATATATATAACAGGTGATGCGGATGATCCGGACGGTTACGGATTCCCCGGTCTGCCCGTCACAAAGATGGCTTATGATTATGCAGGTCTTGCTGTTACGGCAATGATAAACGGTCAGATCGACTATGTTATCGTTGACAATGCTCCTGCAAAGTCAATTGCAAAGGCTGTCAACGGTTAAGTAAAATAAAGCGGTTAAAACAAAGACCTCGCCGTAATTATTGCGACGAGGTCGTCGCTGTGAAAGGACAAAGATGGATTTCGCGAGTAAATGGTTAAAATTCTGGAGCAAGTTCGGACCGGGCGGCGCATGGAAACGCGTTCTTGGCGTCGGACTTAAAAACACTCTTATAATAGCGCTGTCGGGTCTTGTTATCGGTATAGTTATAGGCACGCTTATTGCGGCTGTCAGGGTTATGCCGAAGTACAGGAAATTTCCGCGCGTGCTTGATAAAATATGTGCGGTCTATGTCGGATTTTTCCGCGGTACGCCGATAGTCGCTCAGCTTCTTATTGCGTATTATATTCTTTGTCCGCTTATGGGCATAGATCTCGGCTCGCTCAATACCTGTATCCTCGTTTTCGGACTGAATTCCGGCGCATATGTTTCCGAAATAATGAGAGGCGGAATTCTTTCCGTCGATGCGGGACAGATGGAAGCGGGACGGGCTCTCGGGCTGAGCTATTGGGTAACGATGCTGAAGATAGTTATTCCGCAGGCAACGAAAAATATATTGCCGACGCTCGGAAACGAGCTTATTGCACTTGTAAAGGATACATCTGTTGTAAGCTTTGTTGCGGCGGTTGACCTTTACAAAACATTCAACGAGATTGGTACAGGCTCGTATGAATATATGGTTCCGTATCTTGTAATGGCACTGATGTATATCGTGATTGTTGCGATAATTTCTCTCGGAATAAAGGCTATGGAAAGGAGGTTGCGCAGAAGTGATAAACGTAATTGACCTTAAAAAGAGTTTTGGAAATCTTGACGTGCTGAACGGAATTACCACCGATATAAAAGACGGCGAAAAGGTCGTTGTTATAGGACCTTCCGGAAGCGGAAAAAGCACGTTTCTGCGCTGCCTGAACTGTATGGAAGACGCGACGTCCGGTTCAATAATCTTTGACGGCGTCGATATTGCCGATATGAGCGTTGATATAAATATTCATCGCCGTCATATGGGAATGGTGTTTCAGCAGTTTAACCTTTTTGCAAACAAGACCGTGCTTCAGAATATTATGCTTGCACCGGTGACGATAGGTATTTCCGATCTTAAAAAAATAAAGCGCAAGGCGTTTTTCACAAAGCTCGGTAATATTTTCAGGAAAAACAAAAAAACCGTTCCGTCCACAGATAAAACAAAAACGCAGATAAAAGCCGAAGCTAAAGAAAAAGCGCTGGCACTTCTTGAACGAATAGGTCTTGCGGACAAGGCTGACGTATATCCTTCCACGCTTTCGGGAGGGCAGAAGCAGAGAATTGCCATAGTCCGCGCGCTTGCCATGAATCCGAAAGTCATGCTTTTTGATGAACCTACATCGGCTCTTGATCCTGAAATGGTAGGCGAAGTGCTTGACCTTATAAAACAGGTTGCCGAAACCGGAATGACGATGGTTATTGTCACGCACGAGATGGGCTTTGCCCGCGAGGTTGCGACAAGAGTGCTGTTTATGGATATGGGAAATATTCTTGAAGAGGGAACGCCGGAAGAAATATTCGGTGCGCCGAAACAGGAAAGGACAAGGGAATTTCTTTCAAAAGTATTATAAGAAAAAAGCGACTCCATATGGAGCCGCTTTTTCAGCGTTTTATAAAAATTTTTATTTTTATTGAAATATTCAGGTGACAGGCATCGTTATTATATACGAGTGTCCCGAAAAGACAAAGCGAAAGGAAGGCGGAAAAATGGAAGACGCTCAGATAATTGACCTTATATATGACCGAAGCGAGCAGGGGCTTTCCGAGCTTGACGGTAAATACAGAAAGCTGCTTATGTCGGTTACGAGCGGAATTCTTCGCTGCAATGAAGATGCCGAAGAATGTGTAAGCGACGCTTATGTAAAGGTGTGGAATGTAATTCCCCCTTACAGACCGAAGCATTTGGGAGCTTTCGTTTGCAAAATAGCGCGCAATGCGGCGATAGATAAATATCGCTATGAGTCGCGCGGAAAACGAAGCGGCGGAGGCGAGGTGCTTTTTTCCGAACTTGAAGATGAAAACGGTGCGTGTAACATAGGAACATATGATGAGGATATATCATCCCTTTCGGATGAGATAAGTGCGTTTCTTAAAAATGCAGACGTTGAATCGAGAACGATCTTCACAAGAAGATATTTTCTTGCCGAGAGTATAAGCTCTCTTGCGGAGCGATTCGGAAAAACCGAAAACTATATTTCCTTAAAACTTTTCAGAATGCGGGAAAAACTCAAAAAATATCTTGAGAAAAGGGGGTATAACGTTGAAAGCCGATAAATTTACAGAGGCAGTTGGAGGTATTGATGAAAATATCATCGCACAGGCGATAAATACAGATTCCGCCGAAAAGCTTGAAAAGCTTGTCCGTGCGGAAAAAATGCGTAAGGTTCGCGGTTGCGTTAAAATAGTTGCGGCGATAGCGGCGTGCATATGTATAGCGTTTACTTCGGCGACTATGATTCGCGATCCGAGCGAGGGAGGAAATCTTCCGGGAAACGTGATGATATCAAATCCGATAACATACGTCGACTCTTATGACGAAATGGAAAAGTATCTTGGCTATTCCGTTCCGGTTCTGAAAGAAAAAACTCCTGAAAGCTATGTTATATTTGCAAGCGACGGCAGAGCTGAAAGCGGCAAGGTACAGTATTCCGACGGAAGCGAGCTTAAAACAATGCGCGGAAGCGCCGATATAAGCGGTATTTTCGGAGCGAAGCTGCTCGGCGACATAAATATAAGCGGAGTAACCGTACATTATTACAGCTTTGAAAGCACCGTTTATTCCGTATGGAGCATTGGCGGATATTCCTACTGCTATTCCACACATGCAGACAAAGACGCAAGCGGAGTTCCGAACACGGCTGAAAGCGACGTATATTCCGTAACAGAAAAAATTATTTGTATTCTGAAAGGTGAAACAAAATGAGAAAGATCATGGCACTTGTGCTTGCCGTAATGATGCTCTGCGCCGTAATTGCGGGTTGCACACAGAACAAAAACAACGAAACAACAAACAATACCACAACTGCAAAGACAGATAAGCAGACAACTTCACAGACAACGACAGAGCCCAAAAAGACAACGACAGAGACTACGACCGAAAAGAAAGAGCCGATCACTCCTGTAGATAAAAAAGCGTTTGACGGCGAGATCGGCGATATACTTGACAAGATAGTAGCAAAAGCAAAGGAAATCGATACAAGCGAATACGGCATCGGAGCGATAACTTGCCATCACAGAGAAATAACAGCCGATATAGCTGTCGATATTCTCGGCATAGACGATGAAGAATTTGCAAAGCTTATAGATTCCGCAATTGAATCTCAGCCCGACGGTTCATGGTTTACACACTCGGTCATCGTTATAAAATTCAAGGACGGCATAGACGTAAAAGCTGCCGCAGAAACAATAAGAACAAAGAGTATAGCCGATCGTTGCGGGTGTCTTACTCCCGACGCGTGGATTGGCGCGCTCACAGGCGATTATATGGTATTTACGATTTCGGATTCTTCAAAATGCGAAGCCGTATATAAAGCCGTTTGCGATCTTTCCGCATGCGAGGTTACTCGCCTTGACAGAGAAAATGATTGGAAACGTGGCGGAATGTTCGAGTGATAACCCATTCCCTCCATTCATAATAATCCCTAAAACATAAGCCCGACGGAATTTTCCGTCGGGCTTGTGTTTTTTATTTTTCAGTTTACGGCGTCCCTGTCGATTTCTATGCCTGAGAGAAGCTTTTCGGAATCTGTAAAGAGCTTTTCAAGAATCTGTGTTCTTATAAGCATGCCCGTTGAAGCTTCGCTCGAGGTTTCGTCTATGAGAGTACGCGTTCCGTCCGCTTCTATTCTGTACGTCTTTGTATAGGACGACGGAACAGAAAGCTTGAAGGTCTGATTTATCTGTTTTACTTCATTGCCGTTTGCATCTTTTACGGTGTTGTATATATCGTAGATGTTATAGGTGTAGAAGGTCTGCGTGTATTCGCCCGTTGTGTTCTGCGGCAGATACTGCGATACCACAAGGTCGTTTTCTTCATTGTAGGTGTACTTGGGTTTAAGGTTTCCGTCTATGGTGCTGACCTCTTTGAGGAAAAACTTTCCTACGGTTTCGTCATAGTAAGCGGTGGGATAATCAAGCACTGTACCGTCGGAAGCGGTAACCTTTATATTTGTGCATACTATATTTCCGCCGACGTAACGGACCTGTGCAAGACGGCGATTTCCGTTTTCGTCCTTGTAATATATCTTGTTGCCTTTCTCATCGTAGCGGATATATGTTATAGGCTGATCGTTCGGAGTTTCGGCAACGTTTATCTGCGCGTAGGGCTCATCCGATATTTCAAGCCCTTCGGTGCTGCCTTCAAGCGCAAGACTTCTTGTTATGAGAACATAGAACAGCGAACGGAAGTTTTCAAAATCGCCGTATTTTTCTCTTGTGGTGTAGAGACCCATCGTCTGAAGCTTGTATTTAAGATTGAATATCGCATCGGTTTTTACGCCGTTTTCGTCTATCTTCGTAAGAAGTTTGCCATTTTCGCCTGCTTCGGTTGCCACTGCTTTGAAAGTGTTTTCATTGCCCGTAAGCGTGAATCTGAGCGAAATTCCGGCTCTCTTGCTGATTATTTCAAAATAATCCGTGCAGTTGATATAGTTGAAATACAGCGTTCCCTGTGTGAACTTTGCAAGCGACCATTCGACAAAGCCGAACGTTTCCGCGCTGAGCTTATACACTGCGTCAAACTCGGGAGAATAAGCATAGTAGAATGATGTGCCGTCGTCCGCTGTCATCAGCTCGCTGAAATATATCACCGAGAAGTCCTTGTCTTCCGGATCTTCCGCAGCGGAGAATCTTATTTTTGCATAGCAGCCGTCGGTATCGTTTTCAAGACGTTCGGCGTCGAGATCGAGTCCGTATTTTGAATACTCGCTTTCGGTGTGGATCTTATCTCCGAAAGCCACAACTTCGGTAGCATAGATGTACGCAAGATTGTAGGTTATGCTGTCCGTATATGAGTTTTCATCAAGCGTATATGCCGAAGGATAGATTATTTTGAAGGTACTAGTGCCTGCGGTAGATGTGGTTTCGTCGGCAAGACCTATGCTTGTTATAAGATTGCGTTTGCCGTCGTTTCCTTTGCGATAAAGCTCAAATCTTCCGAGCGAATCCGCACCGTCGCCGACGGGAGTTGTAACGAGCGTTGAAAGAAGCGACGCACTGCCTTCAAGATATGATGTCGAGCTGTTGCTTATAATGTAGACTATATATTTGTCGCCGTTGAGTCTGCCCTTTGCCATTGCGTAATAGCCGGCTTTGGAGGGAAGCTCTTTTCCTACATAGAACGTATATTCTTCGCCGTCTACAAGCTCTACCGTTATTTCTGCGGGAGAGGAGGCTTCGTCAAGTCCGTATTTTGAAAGGTCTGCGGCGGTTGCGCTGTCCGTTACACGGAAACCATCGGAAGTTCCCTTTGTTACGGGGGTTGTCGATATTACGGTTGACTGAACAACCACCGACGCCACAGCCGATTGATCAAGGGTATATTTTTCAAAACCGACAAGACGGAACTGTGTAGATGACGCCAGCGCGTTTACGGAATAAACGGCGTATGTTTCTCCGCCGTTTTCGGCAACGGTGACATAGTATCTGTCCGCCGTGCCGACCGATTTTGCCGAGCCGAATACAAACGTAAGCTTTTTGCCGCCTATTTCGGTCTGTATCTTGTTCTGAGATGAAAGATCTATTCCGTAGCTTGAAAGCGAGGAAGCGGATACGTTTCCGTCAACAAGCTTTGCCGTTGTACTTTCTTCTTTGCCTTCTGCGATGTCATTCAGATCGTCGTTTACAAGGTAAATATTGCTTCCGCCGAAAGAATATCTTGAATAACCGTCCTGAACGTAGGAATGTATAGTATATTCTTCATCTGCTGTCTTTATGTGAATGGCTTCCACATCATTTCTGCCCCTTGTCGGGAACATATAGAGGATAGATGAGGCTTCCTCAAAATATTCGCCGTCATATACAACGTCGGGGCGGACTTTTACGTTTTCTGCGGGTTTTATCCATATAAAATATGCCGCAAGAACTATTGCCAGAACAAGCAGTCCCGCAATTATTGCTATCGACTGCTTTGTCAGCACGGAGCGGTCCTCGCCGTTCTTTTTGACAAAGAACGATTTGACCTTTGAGAAAAAGCTTTTCATGAATGGCGTCTCCTTATCCAAACGAATGTGCCGAGTGCAAGCACCAGCACGGGTATTACGGCTACGCAGACTACCGTCCATGCGGTTGCCGCTGAGGTGGATACGCCCGAAAGACCTTCGGAATCGAATTTCTTCATGCTGATACCCTCATAGCTTACGCTCTCATTGCGGTTGATATATGAGAATACCATATTCATAATGCTGTTGTTTATAGGAATTTCGGGGTCTACGAATGAGCTTGAGCCGAAACAGAAAACACAGCTGTATGTTCCGTTTTTGTCGTTTCTGTCCCATACTACGCGGGAGAAGCCCGCAAGTGCGACAGAACCCTTTTCTCCGCCGCATTCCGCTGTTTTGTAGGAGGGAAGAAGCTCATACGTTCCGTGATCGCCGCTTGACATTGCAACAAGCTGACCGTCGGTGTTGTTGAGCGAACGTGTGTCGCTCATTCCGTCGCCGTTTTCATCGTTTTTGATTATTACGGATTTGGCGCTGTCAAATATCGCGTCCGGATAGCTTTCGCTTGTGTTCGTATCGATGATTCTGCTCAGAAGTCCGCGCGCCATAGTGTTTTTGGCGTCAAGCTCGGTGTAATCGGCAAAGATTCTTACGCCGTTTGAGCCTGAAACGGAATGTGAATTGTCCGTAACGGATGAGCCGAAGCCCAGATTCCACTCGGAGAGAAGCTCTTCAAGGGCATGAAGCCGTGGAGTTGACGAATTTTCCATAACTATAAGATTTCCGTAGTTTGTCTGGAGAAATTCGCGTATTTTCTTTACTTCGGAAACAATGCTGCTGTCCTCGCTTGTGGGGGCGAGAAGGTCATAAATCGGGCTGTTTATTATAAGCACATCGGAGTTGTGTTTTGACGAAGCTTCATAGGGAAAATCCTCGTATGCAAGATTTATTGCCTGAACCTTGTAGCCTATCTGTTCAAGAAGCTCAGGCCATTCGCTTGCCTGATCGAGCGTAGGCTCGCCGTGTCCCTGAAGATAAAAAGCTGTGGGACGTTCGGCATAGTTTACAAGGCGCGATATTGCGGAAAGGAACGCGACTTCGGCATTGTAAGCATAGATTGATCTTGTCGCCTGTCCGGTAGATTCGTTTGTGCTTGACATCCATGTAAAGAAGCTGTCAAGCGAATATCTCTTCGGGGTTTTGTCAACTATGGGATTGTGATTTGAATCGGCAAGCTCTATTGCAACGTCGGTTGTATATATGCTGTCGGCTTCGTTAAGCTGATAACGTTCTTTTTCTTCCGGATTTTTAATTATATTCTTTGAAATAAGCTTTACGTTGTCAAATTTTTTCTCTATCTGCTTTATGGTGTGATAAACATAATTTGTGTATGACGAATATTCGGAGAATTTATCCTCGTCCATCATAATTACGATATTGATATATTTCTTTTCTCCGTCTTCGGGATTCACTATTTTGTCAAGCTCCTCTTCAAATTTATCGGAGATCGAATAAATGCTTGCTCCGGTAAGGTCGGTGTACCATGAATTTGTCGAAGAAAGCGATGTTACCACAACGTTGAGTAAAAGCGTGAGCGCAACAACTATAACTGTAAGCGCAACGGCACTTCCGCCGTATTTGAATTTCTTACTTTTAAGAACTGAGTTTTTCATAATTTCAAGCCTCCTTTACCTATATTACGACCAGCGGCGTTTTTCAAAGGCTCTGACCGTAAGGAAAAGGAACAGTGCCGTTATTGAACCGAAATAAACGATTGCGGAATAATCAAGAATTCCGTAAGCAAACCTTCCGTAACGTGAAGTAAACGAAATTGCGGAAAGTATAACGCGGATAAATTCAACGTTGATATAGTTGTTGAGAGAGCTTATTGTAAGAAGCAGAATTATTGCGGCTATCGTTCCGAGCGCGGCAATGAACTGATTTTCCGTAAGTGATGAAATGAATATGCCTATTGCAATAAATGCAGAGCCTGAAAGGAGTATCGCTATAACGCTGCAAATATAACTTGCCGCGTTGGGCGTTCCGTAAAGAGAGAGCGGAATATAGTAGATTACTGAGGAGATGATGAATGTTCCGCCGAAAAGCGTAAACGCAGCGAGGAATTTTGCAAAAACTATTCCGAAAAGCGATACGGGACTTGTAAGGATGAGCTGATCGGTGCGCATTTTTCTTTCTTCACTTATCAGTTTCATCGTTATAAGCGGAATTATGATTATGAAAATGTAAAGGATATACATAAAATATGAGGAAACGCTGCTGCTGTCTCCTGCCTGAACGGTGCTGTCCATAAAGAAGAACGCGCTTACCGCAAGGAAAATTGCAACGAATATATATCCTACGGGAGATGTGAAGTATGAGCGCATTTCGCGTTTGTAGATTGCCGTCATCTTCTGCTACCTCCTTCGATTTCCTTTTCGGCTTCATCAACCACCGATATAAATATGTCTTCAATATTCGTGCCGAGATAGTCCATTGACGTTATCGGCCAGCCGTTCTGAGCCATAGCGTAGAAAAGCGGCTTGCGTATATCAACGTCGTTCTGACTTTCAACTACAAACAGGGAAGAGCCGTCTCCGTAGGAAACGGAGCATGCGGCATATGTTATGCCGTTTATCTTCTTTATTGCCGAAAGCACGGACGAAGCGGGACCCGATACGCAAACGGAAAGCTTTTTCTTTCCGCTCAGAGCCTGCTCAATGTTTTCGGTCTTTTCGTCGGCGACTATCTTGCCTTCGTTTATTATGATTATTCTGTCGCAGATGGCTTTTACCTCCGAAAGGATGTGTGTACTCAGAATAACGGTGTGATCTTTTCCGAGTTCGCGGATAAGGTTGCGGATATCGATTATCTGTTTCGGGTCAAGACCGTTTGTCGGTTCGTCGAAGATAATGACTTCCGGACTTCCGACAAGAGCGCCTGCAATTCCGACACGCTGACGATACCCCTTTGAAAGGTTTTTGATCATACGTTTGTATTCATCCTCAATCTTTGTTACGCGGCAGATCTCGGCAATGTGTTCCTTGCGGTTGAGAGTGCATTTTTTAAGATCGTAGATGAAATTCAGATATTCTCCGACAGTCATTTCAAGATAAAGCGGCGGATTTTCGGGAAGATATCCGATTTTCTTTTTTACCGCCATAGGATGCTCGAGAATGTCAAGTCCGTCGACCATAGCCTTGCCGGATGTGGATGAAAGATAGCCGGTGATTATGCTCATTGTAGTGGATTTTCCGGCGCCGTTCGGGCCGAGAAAACCGACTATCTCGCCGTCGGCGACCTCAAAGCTTACGTCGTTTATGGCGTATCTTTCACCGTATTTTTTTGTAAGATGTTCGATTTTTATCATTTTATTTTTCTCCGGATGATATTTTTTGTCTTTTATTCGAGTAACAGAAGCTTGCCTGGAAGTATTTCGGCGTCGACTTTTTCATATTTCCCGCCGAACTCTCCGTCAACCGTCCATTCGGGAGGATCGCACAAAAATTCCATTGTCACTTTTTCCGCCGTAAGCCTTGTTACCAGCTTTGATTCGACAGACGGCGTGAACAGTGCCTTTACCGCCTGCTGAAATTCGGTTATGTTCTGAGGGTAGCTTACAAGCGTTACTTCGAATTTGCCGTCTCTGAGCATATCCGCAGTTCCGCCGGGAAACATTTTGAACCCTCCTGCGGATATTGAATTTGTCACCATTCCGAACACGAAGTCGCCGTAGATTATGCGTTCTCCGCAGGTGATTTTCATTTTAAGAGGCTTCAGATCCTGAAGCTTTTTCGCGCCTTCGGCAAGATAAGCCATTCTTCCGAAAGAAGCCTTATCTGCCTGCGGAGTTTTATAGCAGACTTCGATTATCGCACCGAATGCCGCTACATATGAAAATATTTTGTTCCCGAGCTTGCCCATGTCGTAGTTATGAGGTTCTGCCTGCGAAAGTTGACTGAGCGCGGCTTTTATGTTTTTGGGAATCCCGTGAGAAGAAGCAAAGTCGTTTGTCGTTCCCGTCGGGATGTATCCTACGGGAATGTTCTTTCCGCTTTTGTAGACGCCGTTCAATGTTTCGTTCAGTGTTCCGTCTCCGCCGCAGCAGATGACCGCATCATAATCTTTTGCGTATGTTGAAACCGTGTTTATTATATCTCCCTGTGCCTTTGAAAGATAAACGGTTACAAACTTGTATTTTTCCGAGAGAAGCGATACCATTTCATAGATCCAATGCTTTGCAATTCCGTCGCCTGAATTGGGGTTTACCGCTAAAAGCAATTTTTCATTCAAGGTGTTTTCCTCCTGTTCGGCAGATGTTATATATACAGAATATATTTTACACCTAATTTATTAATAAATCAAGAAAAATAAACAAACCTGCGTTATAAAATAACAAAAAGCACGAAGATTTCTTCGTGCTTTTAAGTATTTTGTTTATATCGAAGCAAAATCAAGCGTTGCAAGCTCGCCCTTGCTTTGCATGGCTTTTGCTATACTGTCCGGAAGTCGTGAATTTTCCGCAAGGCGGAAAAACGCCGCCGTTACATCGACGAGAGAGTTAATTTCGGGCGATGATAACGTGTATCCCACAGCGGCGAGTCTCCACATTCCGTATATTGCGCAGAACGCTTTTGAGTTGTCATACATCGTACAGCCGTTGTCGGAGAAGGGAAAGCCTTCGTAAAAAACATGATTTACAAGCACTTGTTCAAACATTCTTTCCCATTCCGGAAAGGCATGCTCGAATAAGACTTTTGCTTTTTGGTAGTTTTCATAAAAAGCTTCCGTGCCGAAAGCAAGGTCCTCTCCTGCTTTCTGCACGAACGGATAAACCGAGTGCCTGAAATCGAAGCCGGAAAGAAACTTTGCGGCTACATTCAATGCTTTTTCATCGACTTCCGTCGCACTGCTTCCGACGCTTATATTATCGCTTAAAACGTCGTTTATGTTTTCATCCGTGCCGGACGGAAATACGGCTGACAGCTTTTCGCAAAGCGAAACCACGTCGTTTATTCTGCTTTCAAGCGGTTTTTCTCTGTTCTGAAGAAGTGCGACGACCTTTTTTCTTATGGGAACGTAAAAGCGTGTTTCGCGGTCATCGTCCTGCGGAGGAGTGAATACTCCGTCAAAGCTGAGCGGCATTTTTATAAACGAAAGCGGCTCTTTTTTTGCAAACAGAAGCTCGCATGCACCTTCACACGAGGCGGCAACCGAACATTCCGCCGCATGATGCGTTCTCGGACTTCTCGGATAAAATCTGCACACGGATGTAAGCGCTTTCTCTCCGCAACCGCGTTGGAGCGCACAGAACCCGTCGGAATCGTGCATAGGACATTCGCCGTCATAGCGTTTGGCAAACGCAGCATAGCGTTCCTTTGTGGGATGATCGAGAATATATACGGTTCCGTCAAGTCTGTGTCGCAGTGCGTGAGGACAGTTCATTCCTATAAGCCGGAAGTATTCCTCCATTGAAAGGGTTATCTCCCAACCGTAGCAGCAGGTCTGCCGGCATGACGATATTTTGCATCTGAACTCCGGATAAATATCCGGCACGGTATAAACGGTATCAGCCATATGGTGCCTCTTGATTTAAGCAATAAAAAATATTCTATATTTTACACCCTTTTTTTGGGAAAATCAAGAGGCGATGAAGAAAAAAATTTAAAAAATGTCGTAAAAAGGGAAAACAAAAGCGACGAAAACAAAGTTGTTTCCGTCGCTTGGGTTTTTTGTTATATTACTTCTTGTTGTAAGTTACGCCGCCGATTGTTATCGTCTTTGCGCTCTTATCCTGAGAGAAAGACTGCGAACCGCTGTAGTTTGAGCCGTCGCCTTCGTATGTGAAGGTTATTGTCTGTTTACCGTCGTCGTCGGTTGCTATCTTGTATGTGCCTTTGTAGGTTGTTTCTTTTTCAAATCCTACAACATTTGCCTTTGTTGTAACGGTAACCTTGTTTCCTACGAATTTGTAAGTTACTTCAGCTCCGGCAAGACCGAAAAAGCTTGATTTGCCGCCGTATTCACCTATGAGTATTGTGCTGCACGATGTGAAAACGAGTGCAACCATAGCGAGCACAAGTGTAAGTGCGATGATCTTTTTCATTATTTGAAATAGTCCTTTCTTTGATGTTTGGGATGATATTATTATAGCCGTTTTCAGGGCGATTGTCAATATCGGAAACAATTATTTTCCGAGAGAAGCGATATCCTCTTTCAGCCTTTGCAGGGCAGAGTAATATGCCTGCGGAACCACGCCGTCGCCGTCCGGCGCGATATTCAGCAGAAGGTTTCCGCCGAATTCTTTTGCCACCTCGTACTGATGAAGTGTTATTTCGGGCGCGCGGTATTTGTCCGCATTTTTAACATACGACCATCCGCCGCCGACGTGCCATATCTGCGAGGTTTCCCAAGCGGCGGACGGTTTTTCCGTCGGAAGCTTACACTCAAAGCGAGAGCAGTAGTCGCCGACGCCCCAAAGCCTGTCGTTTACGATAATGTGCGGCTGAAGCTTGCGGATATCGTATATCGTTATTGCACCGTCGAGGCTCGGAAGCGTTCCGTCAAACCACAGAAGGTCTATCTGTCCGTAGCGGGTAAGAAGCTCGCGCACCTGAGCATTGAAATATTCACAGCGCGCTTTTTTGTGTTCTTCGGTCATTTCGGGCAGAGAAGCTATTGGCTTGTGATCGATATCTTCATACGGTCTGTCGGGATATTTTTCCGAATGCGAGCCCGACATAAACGACATATATTTCCGATCAAGTCTCCAATCGGGAGGAGAATAGTAAAGTCCGACTTTAAGACCTGCGGCGCGGCAGGCTGTGACGTATTCGCCCACAAGATCTCTTCCGCCCATATAACTTTTCGTTGAAAAATCGCCGACATCCGACGGCCACATTGCAAAACCGTCGTGGTGCTTTGCAGTGAAAACCGCATAGGTAAAGCCTGCGTCCTTTGCGGCGGAAAGCCACTTCTTCGGCTCAAAGTGCTTCGGATCGAACTTTTCAGCAAGTGCCCAATATTCTCTCGGAGTAAGTATTCCGTTACCTTTTGCTCTGCGGTCGGGATTGTCCATCATTCCCCACGAAATATCAATATCGTCGCCTGCGGCCGATATCCCGAAATGGATGAAAAGTCCGAGATTTGTTTTTTCGAAAAACCATTTAGCGCCCGCATCATCTGTGCGGGTAAATTCTTTTTCCGAGCTTTTGTAGCCGATTATATCGTGTTGCTCGGCGGCGGTTCTGGCGTTGTTGCTCATAGAAGTTCTCTCCCGTCAGTCGTCATCGTCGAAGGCGTGACCTTCGCCCGATATATTAGGATCTTTATCCGGATTTTCTTTGTAGTAAGGCTCTATCATCAGCTTTTCAACCTTCGGATAGCCGGCATATATTGCAATGTAGGTCATTGTGGAAAAGAGCATAAGCATTGCGAATATGATACCTATCGGCATGAACAAATTTGAAGCCATAAATGCAATAAAGCATATTGCAAGGCACGCGAGCAGCGCAAGAAGATTTTTTCCGAGATTGAGTATTGAGAAAATGAAAGAGTTTTTTATCATCTTCGTGAATTTTATATCAAAGGTGACTATCATAATGTACATATATACTCGGAAGAAAAGGTAAACGGCTGTCATAAACAGCGCGCAGAAAAACATTATATAATAAGTTTTATAGTTTGCATAATACCACACGACGGAATATCCGCAGGCAAAAAGCAGAATGCAGTCGATAATGCCGAACAGCAAGCCTTTTCCGAAGTTGTTTTTTATTGCGGAAAAGAAATCGTCGAATATAAAGATATGCTCGCCGCGTACTGTTTCGCGGAGAAGATAGGTGCAACCTACGTTTACAAGTCCGAACGTAATAATAAACAGCGCGCCTATGCCGAGAAGAATATAAGTTGTTACGGTAGGCGCGGCAACCTCGCCCATTTTTCCGAATATGCCGAAAAGTGCCGACAGTGCGGGGCTCTCGCTCCCTGCGGTCTTTATTCCGTAAATTACGGAAAACACAGGACTCAAAGGCTCGGAGGCGGTATGACCGAAATATCCGCTTATGGCGAGCAATAAAAACAGCACGGGAAAGTTTCCGAAAATGTAGAACAGATTTATCGTTATAATGTTGGTTATTCTGCGGAAGTAAAGGCGGAAGAAGTTTTTAAGACTGTATCCTTTTATAACGTCCTCTTTTTTTACGCCTTTGCCGTCTTTAAGGATGCTTTTCCAGATAAAATTCGGTTTTTTCTGTTTTTTATCTTTGTCTTCCATTTATTTTTTTTCTTCCTCCTCATCATCGCCGTCATCTGCCCAAGCGTCGGCAAGATAGTTTATATCGCCCGAAAGTATGCTCAGCACTCCGCGATACAAAAGCTCGGGATTTTCACTGCAATTATATCGCATAAGCTCCGCCTGATGACGTGTGTCAAGCAAGAGCGAAAGCGAAAAGAATTCACCTGTTTTGTCTGTAAATTTACAGCTGAGACGGCATCTTCCGTCAGCTTCATCGCCCAGTGCAAACGAGGATTTTGCCCCTCTTCCGTGAAATGAAAGAAGTCTCATTGCCGAACGCAGACTGCGTTCGCGGATAGTAATGATGATATTGCTCTGCATGGTTTCTGCCGCAACGGCGCCTTCATCGGTTATTTCATACATTTCGGTGCCGTCTTTTTCAAATTTTCTTACGGCATTTGTTTCGCACAGCTCAAAAAAGCAGTCCATAAAATCGAATTGGTTGACAAAACCGTCTTGAACGACGATGTCGTTCAACGTTATCATATCTACGGGACGTTCTATATTTTTAAGCAGATATAAAATAAATATTTTTATATCGTTTTTGTCGGTTATCTGTTTTGCCATAGCTTTTCTCCGGATAATATAATTACCTTAATATTATCATATTTTATAACGGTTGTACAGGATTTTTTCAAGTAATTGAAGAAATTTTAACATTTTATATCCGCACCCGGAGATGAGTGTCGGAAAATGGCACCGCCGCATATTATGATATCGGGGCAAAACCCCGAAAAAATCATAACAGTTTCGGAGGAAATATATAATGCCGGCATTTCAGAATCAGGCAACGCTTTCATACAACGGTATATCGGTGACGTCGAATACCGTTACGGGAGAAATAGTAGACGTTCTTTCCGCTACAAAAACAGCAGTTCCCAAAACGTATACCGAAGGGGGAGAGGTAACTTATGTAATAAGTCTTGTAAATTCGGGAGACTCGGCGCTGACGGGACTCACCGTTACGGACAATCTCGGCGCATATTCATTTGGCGCGACTACACTTGTTCCGCTGACTTATGAGACAGGCTCAGCAACTTATCTTGTAGGAGGTGTTCCTCAGGCATCACCTGCCGTGACTGCGGGGCCGCCGCTTGTTTTCACGGGAATAACAGTCCCCGCCGGAGGTAATTCGACCATTGTTTACAGAGCCGACGTTACCGAATATGCACCCCTTGCATCGGGAGGAACGATTGTCAATACTGCAACCGTGAGCGGCGACGGCATCAATACGCCGATAACCGTTACGGAAACAGTAACGGCAAACGGAACGCCGAAGCTTTCGATATCAAAAGCGGTAACGCCGACAACGGTAACCGAAAACGGAACGCTGACATACACCTTTGTTATTGAAAACACAGGCAGCGCAGAGGCAGCCGCCTCGGCAAACATTGCGGTAAGCGACACGTTCAATCCTGTATTGAATCCCATAACAGTTACACTCAACGGCACAACTCTTGCCGCAGGTACGGATTACACCTACGACACGGCAACAGGCGTTTTTGCAACAGTACCCGGAAAGATAACCGTTCCTGCGGCAACGTTTACGCAGGATACGACGACCGGAGTATGGACAGTGACACCCGGCACCTCAGAGCTTGTCGTCAGCGGCACGGTATAAAGCCAAGCGACGCTAAAAATCCACCCTCTCGGGTGGATTTTTCTGTGTATAAAATTGAAAGCGGAAAATTATGATACTGCCTGTGATGGCATCAAAAAATTTGCACATTACTTTCAATAACCGAAGTTTTTGTCTGTTTTTTGATGAGAATATAAAATAATGTACAAACCAATTTACCGAAGTTTCTTTTGCCTGCTTTTCTTTGAAAAGAAAAGTACGGTCAAAGAAAAGAAGGGTTATTCGAGTTCAAAGGCGCCGGTGTAAAGCTGATAATATACGCCCTTTTCGGATATGAGCTTTTCATGGTTCCCGCGTTCGATTATCCTGCCGTGATCAAGCACCATGATAACATCGGAGTTGCGTACCGTTGAAAGCCTGTGGGCAATGACAAATACCGTTCTGCCTTCCATAAGCTTATCCATGCCCTTCTGAACAATGGCTTCCGTTCTCGTGTCTATCGAGGAGGTGGCTTCGTCAAGAATCATAACGGGCGGATCCGCAACGGCGGCGCGCGCTATTGCAATAAGCTGACGCTGACCCTGTGAAAGGTTTGCACCGTTGTTTGAAAGCTCTGTGTTGTAGCCTCCTGGCAAACGTGTTATGAAATCATCCGCGCCGGCAAGCTTTGCGGACGCAATACATTCTTCATCCGTTGCATCAAGACGTCCGTAGCGGATGTTATCCATTACAGAGCCCGTGAAGAGGTTCGTATCCTGAAGCACTATTCCGAGCGAACGGCGAAGATCGGCTTTCTTTATTTTGTTTACGTTTATGCCGTCGTAGCGTATCTTGCCGTCGGCGATATCGTAAAAACGGTTGATAAGGTTTGTAATAGTTGTCTTTCCTGCGCCTGTCGCGCCTACGAACGCTACCTTCTGACCGGGTTCCGCATAGACGGAAACATCGTGAAGGACAGGTTTTCCGGGTTCGTATTCAAAATCAACATCTACCATGCGTACATCGCCGCGAAGCTCTGTATAGGTGAGCGATCCGTCCCCGTGAGGATGCTTCCACGCCCATTTGCCCGTGCGTTCTTTTGTTTCGGTTATGTTGCCGTTTTCATCGATTCTGCAATTGACAAGCGTGACATAGCCGTCGTCTGTCTCGGGCTTTTCATCCATAAGAGCAAACACACGTCCTGCACCTGCCATACCCATTATAACAGAGTTTATCTGCTGGGAAACCTGATTTATATTTCCCGTGAATTGCTTTGTCATATTGAGGAACGGCACGATTATATCTATCGAGAAGGGAAGTGCTATAAAGCTTCCTGCCGTGATAAGACCGCGAAAACTTACGTTGGTTGCCGAAAGTGTTATGAAAAGTCCGCCTACTATTGCACAGATAACGTAAAGAATGTTGCCTATGTTCATTATTATCGGCCCGAGACAGTTTGCATAGGCGTGAGCCTTGCAGCTGTCATCAAACAGTTCATTGTTTATTCTGTCGAATTCTTCTTCGGCTTTTTTCTCGTGGTTGAAAACTTTTACCACTTTCTGACCGTTCATCGTTTCCTGAATGTAGCCCTCGAAATTTGCAACGGAACGCTGCTGACGGATAAAGTATTTTGCCGAGCCGCCGCCTATCTTTTTTGAAACAAGGATCATAAGGCTTATGCCGAGAAGAATTACAAGCGTCATCGGTACGCTGTACCAAAGCATTATAAAGAATACCGTGACAACGATTATCGCCGACTGAATAAGGCTGGGAAGCGATTGTGAAACAAGCTGACGGAGAGTATCTATATCGTTTGTATAGTAGCTCATTATATCTCCGTGCTTGTGAGTGTCAAAGAATTTTATGGGCAGATTCTGCATGCCGTCGAACATCTTGCAGCGCATCTTGTCAAGGAAGCCCTGTGTTATCTTTGCCATAAGCTGCGATTGTACCGTGATGAATATTATTGAAAGCACATAAAGCCCGATAAGCATTCCGACCATAGGCAGTATTTCTGACTTTGCCGCAGCCCATTGCTCGGAAAGATATGCTGAGTTTGCCTGAATCCATTCTTTCGGAACGGTCTGCAACCCGCTTACTCCCGCGGCGTTTCTTATTATGTCAACGCGGGTTGTCACGGCAGCGAAAACCTTTTGCATAAAAATCGAAGGTATTGATGAAACGACAGCCGAAAGCACGATGCACACTATAACTATGGGAATAAGTACGGGATAAGACTTTATCAGAAGGCTGAGGATACGTTTCATAAGGTCTTTGTCCATTTTCGGACGTCCGCCCGGTGCAGCTCCTTTCGGAGGCATACCTTTCATTCCTTTATTCATTATCCTCACCTCCGCTCATCTGTTGAGTATACGTCTCGCGATAGATCTCGCTTGATGCCATAAGCTCGTCATGAGTGCCGCTTTCGGCAATTTTGCCGTTTTCCATAACTACGATAAGGTCGGCGTCCATAACGGAGGCTATACGCTGTGCAATTATTATCTTTGTTGTTTCGGGGATAAAACTCTTGAAGCCTGCTCTTATAAGTGCGTCGGTTTTCATATCGACAGCGCTTGTTGAGTCGTCAAGAATAAGTATCTTCGGTTTTTTGAGCAGTGCGCGTGCAATGCACAGACGCTGCTTCTGTCCGCCCGATACGTTTGAACCGCCCTGTTCTATCTTTGTGTCGTACCCGTCGGGGAAGGAACGTATGAATTCGTCCGCCTGAGCGAGCCTGCACGCTTTGATCATTTCTTCGTCGGTTGCATTTTCGTTGCCCCAACGGAGGTTATCCTTTATTGTTCCCGAGAAGAGCAGATTTTTCTGAAGCACGAACGCGACGGAATCGCGGAGGGCTTCAAGGTCGTAATCGCGGACGTCGTTTCCGGCAACCTTTACGCAGCCTTCGGTAACGTCGTAAAGACGTGGAATCAGCTGAACGAGCGATGATTTTCCCGTGCCGGTTCCGCCGAGAATACCTACGGTCATTCCCGATTTTATATGAAGATTTATATCCGAAAGGGAGTTTTTCTTTGCCGTTTTTGAATATTTGAAGCTTACGTCGTCAAAATCTATCGAGCCGTCCTTTATCTCCGTAAGGGGATAATTTACCGTGCTTCCGTCGGGAAGGGTGACTGTTTTCGCGGGAGCGTTTGTAAGTGCGGACTCTTCGTCAAGCACTTCAACTATACGAGCCATAGATTCGCCCGACATTGTGAGCATAACGTATATCATTGCAAGCATCATAAGCTGCATGAGTATCTGGAAGCCGTACGTCAGCATCGAAGACATTTCGCCTACGCCGAGAGAGCTTCCCGCGCTTGTGATTATAAGCTTTGAGCCCACTATAAGGATAAATGCCATATTGAAGTATACGCATATCTGCATAAGGGGAGAGTTCAGCGCGACGATTCTTTCCGCTTTGGTGAAATCTTTGCAGATATCGCCTGCCGCTATGCCGAACTTTTTCTTTTCGTAATCTTCTCTTGCAAAGCCCTTTACAACTCTCATTCCGCGAACGTTTTCCTCAATGGATTCGTTGAGGCGGTCGTATTTTTTGAATACGCTGCGGAATGCGGGCATCGCCTTTCTTGATATTATAAAAAGTCCAATGACGAGAACGGGAATTATTATAACGAAAAGCGTTGCAAGCGATCCTCCCATTACATATGCCATTATTACGGAGAATATAAGCATAAGCGGTGCGCGGATGGCTGTACGGATTATCATCATATAAGCCATCTGAACGTTGCTTACGTCTGTGGTAAGTCTTGTAACGAGCGATGATGAAGAAAATTTGTCGATATTTTCAAACGAATAGGTCTGGACCTTTGAGAAGATATCATGGCGAAGATTTTTTGCAAATCCGGAAGAAGCCTTTGAACAGGTCACTCCGGCTATACCTCCGCAGGCGAGCGAAGCCATTGCCATTACAACGAGAAGCACACCCGTTTTTATAAGGTCGCCCATCTCGGAGCCGAGCTCGATTCTGTTTATCAGTTTTGCGGTGATAAACGGAATGATACATTCTATGACCGCTTCACCGAGAATGAATATAAACGTAAGAATTGATGAAAGCTTATATTCACGAATACTCTTGAAAAGCCTTTTTATCATAAAGAAGTGATTCCTTTCTTTCTTACGGAACGCTCCGCAAGCGATTATTTCTTTTGTATTGTTTTTGCATTATACTATTGTTAGCCGTCAAACACAAGCACAAAATTGTTAATTTTTTTTGACGGAGAAAATTTCCCGTAAAATAAATTCCGACGCGTGTTTTGCGCGGCGGAATTTATTCTTTATTCATTATCTTTTTTCTGAGCGAAAAGCCAGTCCAAAAGTTCCTTTTCGGAGTATGCCTGAGGCCACGAGTTATGTCCGACTCCGGGATAGAAAGATGTTCTTATCTTATTTCCGCCTGCGGCTTTTACGGCATTTTCCATATCGCGCGTGCCCTGCGGAGGAACTGTTGTATCCGCTTCGCCGTGCATTGCCCATATGGCAATATCGGTAAGCCTTCCGGCAAGGGACGGAATTCCCGAGCCGCACACGGGGACCGCTGCGGCAAACCATTCCGGGTGACGGGTTATAAGCTCCCATGTTCCGTAGCCACCCATAGATATTCCTGCCGCATAAACGCGGCTTTTGTCGGTTCTTTCATCCGAGAGGAACGTTTTTAGAAGCTCGGTTGCGGCGGCAAGCGATATTGTGGGCTTTTCGGTAAGCTCGCGCGAGCCTGTGCCCCATTGTTTATTTATCGGAACCCAGTTGTATTCTGCGGGCGACGCCTGACACTGCGGCGCCACGATTATGCAGCCGCCCCTTTCAAGAACCCTGTCGAGGAGCAGATTCGGTCCGCCGAGAACGCGTATCTGTTGAATGTTATCCGTTCCGCATTCGCCGTAGCCGTGAAGGAAAAACAGAAGCGGAAACTTTTTGCCGTCTGAATTTTCGTAGTCTTCCGGCAGATACAGTCTGTAAGGCAGAGTGATGCTTTCTCCGCTCTCGGGATCGGTATATGAAAAGCTCTTGTATTCCATAACGTCAACGCCGGTGACTTCAAAATCTATGGGTTTTGCGTAGTTATATATTTTTATCTCGTCTATCGCGCCGAGAAATATGCTTGAATCATCGCAGAATCCCATTGTGAGCGGCATTCCGACGGACGATGCGTTTATTGCGTTGCCTTGTCTCTGAGGCACGCCGTCTACAAAGAACGAAAGCGTTCCGGCTTTTCCGTCCTGAACGGCGACGAGCTTGTGCCAGCCTGCGGTGTTGTTTACCTGTGCCACAAGATTGCACGTTTTTGTCCCGCCCTCGCCTGTGATACCGAGCGCGGCTCTGCGACAGGGACTGTTTATCCAGAAGCCTACATAGTTGAAAGCTTTTTTTGCAATATCAAGACCTTTTTGCATTACGCACGGCCAACTTGCTCCGCTTATAACTCCGTCCCAATTGAAACATGCCTCTATTGTAAAGCTGTCTTTTTCCGTGAAATCAAGACCTTTTGTATTTTTTACTATGACTCCCTGACCGGGCTTTGAAAACCGTATGCCGTTGTATATGTATCCGGGGCAGATTTCCGGTTCGCCGAGTACTTTCCCGTCGTGACCGTTTCCGGAGACGTCCTTTATAAGACCGTCCTCGATACTGTCAAATGCCCAATAAGCAAGAAGTCCCTCTTCTTTTTCATATGTATAAAGGGTTGTATTTTCTTTTGTGGTATCCACGATTTATCGCCTCCGCCCGCGCTTAATAGCTTAATAACAAATATACTATATCCAAGTTAGGGGGAAAAGTCAAGTGAAAAATTACGTTTTCACGCAATTGCAAAAAGAAACAAACGGCTTTTGCCAAGCGAATGACAGAAGCCGCCTGTATCATACGCCTTTTATCATCTGTGCATAGGGAAGCTCCTTATATCCGAGCGAGGAATAAAGCTTCTTTGCGCGGAGGTTTTCGGGCTCTATTTCAAGGCGGTAGCGCGCCGCCGGATAGTTTTCCTCCATGTATTTAAAAAACGCTTTTCCGAGTCCCTTGCCTCTGAAGCTTTCGCGGACATACAGCTCCTCAATCCATACAACGACGCCACCCGCTTCGGGGGAAAAAGTTTTTGCTATGAGCGCATAGCCGGCCGTCTCTCCGTCCTGCTCGAAAATGAAGCACTCTATGTATTCGTCCGAGCGCATAAGCTCGTCAAAACTTTTTTCATGATATTCATGCGGTATTGTGTGCGATACCGCATCGGTAGAGTAAAATTCCTTTGAAAGCGTGACAAAAAGATTTCTGTCATTTGGGTCTATTCTGCGAATCATTTTTACCTCCTTTATACAAGTCCGTCCGACGTCGTGCGGCGTCGGACGGAGATTTTTTATTTTCAGTTTGCTTTTTTCTTTGCGACAGTCCTTTGAATGAGCTTTACGACTTCAACTATCGGTATTATAAGAATCGAAAGTCCGAGCGCGATGAAATAATGCTCAAGGTCAAGGTTTACAAAGTCGAACATATTTGCAAGGAACGGAACTTCTATAACGAGAGTTGTGAGAGCGAGAGCAGCTATCATGGCTCCGAAAAGGAAGAAGTTGTGCGTGCCGAGCGTGAATATCGAATGACGCTGCGAGCGCATATTGTACGAATGGAATATTTCAGCCATCGACATTGTAAGGAATGCCATAGTAACGCCCCATGATTTTGCATCGGCAAACAAATCGGCATTTGAAAGTGCGGCAAGAGTCATTTCTCCGCCCTTTGTCACATAACCTATAAAATATGCGGCAAGAGTGAGGAGTGTGACAAGAAAGCCCTGATATACAAGGTCAAAGCCGAGCCCGCCGGCGAAAACACCTTCGTTTTTTGAACGCGGCTTCTGCTGCATTACGTCTTTTTCGCCGGGTTCAACGCCAAGCGCAAGAGCGGGGAAGCAGTCGGTTATAAGGTTTATCCAGAGCAGGTGCGGAGCCTTGAGTATTGTAAAGCCCATAACGGATGCCGTGAATATTGTTATGACCTCACTCATATTCGATGAGAGCAGGAACTGAATGGCTTTTCTGATGTTCGAATATATCTTTCTGCCTTCTTCAACGGCATAAACTATCGTTGCAAAGTTGTCGTCGGCAAGGATCATATCCGCAACGTTCTTTGTTACGTCCGTGCCCGTTATGCCCATTCCTATACCGATGTCGGCTGTCTTTATCGAAGGAGCGTCGTTTACGCCGTCGCCGGTCATGGCGGTTATCTTCCCGCGCTTTTTCCATGCGGAAACTATCTTTACCTTGTGTTCCGGCTGAACTCTTGCGTAAACGGAGTAATAATCGACAGCGCGCTCGAATTCTTCATCCGAAAGGCTGTCAAGCTCTGCGCCCGTTATCGCCTGAGAAGGATCGGAGATTATGCCAAGCTCAAGGGCTATGGCAACGGCGGTATCCTTGTGGTCGCCTGTTATCATTATCGGACGGATTCCCGCCGTGCGGCAGGCTTTTATAGCGTCAAGCACTTCGGGACGCACGGGGTCTATCATTCCGCAGAGACCTACGAATATAAGGTCATGTTCGAGTGCGTCCGAAGAATATTCGGCAGGCTCGGAATCGAGCGGCTTGCATGCTGCCGCAAGAACACGGAGTGCCTTGTCAGCCATTTCTTTGTTCTGGCGAAGTATTTCCGCACGCTTTTCATCGGTAAGAGGCTCTACGCCCTTTTCGGTGAGTATCTTCGCACAGCGGCGGAGAAGCTCATCCGGAGCGCCTTTGGTGTACTGAATGTATTTTCCGTCCTGAGTTTTGTGTACGGTTGTCATCATCTTGCGCATCGAATCGAACGGGACCTCGCCGATTCGGGGCTGTTTTGCTTCTGTTTCGGGTTTGATAACGCCGTTTGCGGTTGCAAAGTTTACAAGCGCACATTCCGTCGGCTCGCCTACCGCATTGCCGTTTTCGTCGGGATTTGCGTCGGAGCAGAGCGTCATTGCCGTGGCAAGAAGCTCCTTGTTTGCGGAGCGAAAATCGGTGACGGTCATCTTGTTCTGGGTAAGAGTGCCTGTCTTATCAGAGCAGATGACTTCCGTACAACCGAGTGTTTCAACGGCTGTAAGACGGCGTATTACAGCGGCGCGCTTTGACATTTTCGTAACACCCATGGAAAGCACTATCGTTACAACTGCGGCAAGACCTTCCGGTATTGCGGCGACGGCAAGGCTTACAGCTATTATAAACGTATTGAGAAGCGATTCTATACCAAAGTCGCCGCTCTTTATAACGTTGAATGCGAATATGAACACACATATTCCCAAAACGAGCCATGTAAGTATTTTTGAAAGCTGTGCCAGCTTCATCTGAAGCGGGGTTTTTTCTTCCGCAACGTTTGCAAGGGCGGTGGCTATCTTGCCCATTTCGGTATCCATGCCAGTGGCTGTTATGACGGCTTTGCCTCTGCCGTAAACAACCGTACTGCCCATGTATATCATATTGGCTCTGTCGCCGAGAGGAACGTCGCCGTTTTCTCCCGCGCTGAGAACCGTTTCGTGCTTTTCGGAAGGAACGGATTCGCCCGTGAGCGCCGCTTCTTCGCATTTGAGAGAATTGGATTCAATGATTCTTGCGTCTGCCGGTACTGCGTCGCCCGCTTCAAGAACGATAACGTCGCCGGGAACGAGATCTTCGCTTTTTACGTTTATCACTTTTCCGTCGCGGAGAACCTTTGATGTGGCGGCGGTCATTTCTTTTAAGGCTTCTATGGCTTTTTCGGCTTTCGATTCCTGAATAACGCCGAGAACCGCGTTGAGTATTACGACGAACATTATAATGAAAACGTCTGTGGGGGTTTCCTTTTCGATAACGGCGATGACAGCCGATATCACAGCCGCCACGATGAGGATTATTATCATCGGATCGGCGAGCTGAAGCAGAAACTTCTTTACTATGCCGTCTTTTTTGCCTTCGGCAAGGCGGTTCTTGCCGTGTTCGGCAAGGCGTGCTTCCGCTTCGGAGGAGGTGAGTCCGTTTTCCGAAGAGCGGAGTGCGGAGAGAACTTCGCTTTGGCTTTGCAGGTAGTGTTTCATAAAAATCTCCTTAAGAAATTTTGCGGCAAAAAAAGAGCCGCAATTTTGTTTGCGTCTCGCAAAAAACGTATGAAAAGACGCATTTTGTCCCGTTTCGGGAAAAAATGAGTCTTGTTGATTAAGACAAAAGCCGAATCCTTCCGGATTGTGATGTCGGCTTGCCACACGCTTTTTGCGCGCCAACTACTCCCTCAATCAAACTTTTAAGTTTATATCATTTTAACACCTTATAAAGAAAATGTCAATAAAAATATTATTTCGTGTTGAAAATCGTAAATGTATATGGTAAAATTAATAAGTAAGAAAATTTTTTCCGAAAGGATACAAATAAAAATGAAAAATTCAGCTTATACACCGTTTCTTCCGGTAATCAGCCGTTTTTCTCCCCCATGGGACGCCGACGGCTGGTACTATGTAGGTCGCAATTTCAGTAAAAGGTCGAAAATATACTCAAATGCAGAGGTTTATCCCGTAAAGTTCAATGCCCAGAAATACAAGGGCGCGGATTTTATTGTCACGTTCGACTCTGTAAGAGAGGGCAAAGACGATCATCAGGAGTGCGATTTTTATGTTGAACGCAACTGCACCGTTGCCGTTGCTTTCGATAAAAGCGCCGCAGAGACCGACTCTATGCCTGAGTGGATAGCCGACTTTACCGACACCGAAACGGAAATAATAACAAACGAAAAAAAGCATTACGGCGTTTTTGAGAGAAGCTTTGAAGCCGGCGAGCATATAGTTGTTCCGGGCTTCGAGGGTGAATATGCAAACTATTTCATTCTCGCCGTTCCTGCGGAAGAACCGGAACCCATAAAAAACAGACTTCCTTCTGCGCCTTACGCCGCTCCTTATCCGGCATATCCGAAGAGAGGCTATGTCTGCTATCTTTCCGAAGCATTCAAGGACGGCGTTCCCGCCGATTTTGAAACTACGGGCGAGGTGCTTTCCGCAAACATATATTCCGATAAAAAATACAATTCCGTAAAGCTTTCCGCAGGATCTTCGATGAACAAGTCGTTTGCAACATCGAGCAGAATCGTGGCAAGCACTACCCTTACAACCGCTTCCGAAAATGCACGCTTCCGTTTCGGTGCGGTCAAGATGGAGGGCGGAATGTTCAGGTGCGGCGGAAAAGAGCTTTGTCCCGCCAAGATAGGCGTTCCCACTTCGATAACGATAAAATATGATTACAGAGATATGACAGCCGACGTTGAGATAAATCATCTCACCGCAGGAAAATGTATTCCCGTTGAAGGCTGCGAGCCTGCATATTTCAGCTGCGACGAAGGAGAACTTTTTGTCGATTACGTTACCGTGACCGACGAAACCGAGCTTTTCGCGGCGAACGAGGAGTTTAAGACGATGCCGCGTCTTGCGCTTACCGAAAGTGCGCTTGCGGAGATTGCTCCGTTCCCGTTTGAAAAGAACAGAAGTCTTAAGCTGTCCTCCTCCGAAGGTTTTGCCTGCGGATATGATTTCCCCGTGATGGCGGGTATCGCCAGCGTTGAGGCGAGAGTGTTCGTTTCCGACGACAGATGCACGGCTTTCCGCGTTATGGGCGCGGCGGGTGAAGAGATCGGCGCGGCGGCGTTTTTCAAAAACTGTCTTTACGCTACTGTTGCGGGCGAATGGTGCTGCGTTGCGGACAAGATCACTCCGTACTGCTATTATCCGACGGGGAATTGGTATGAAGTAAAGTTTACGGTCAATACCGAAAAGGGACTTTATGACGTATGGGTAGACGGCGCACGCCGTGCGGAAAAGCTGAAATTTACCGATAAGGCAAGAAGCTTTTCAAGAATAGAGTTCTCTCACGACGGCGAGGGCGAACTTTATATAAACAGAATAAGAGCATATGACGCGGCGGATCTTTGCAGAGGAATAACAAGAGGCGAGATATTCGACGTCCGTCGCTACGGTGCAAGAGGAAACGGCAAAGCCGACGACACGGAAGCGTTTTCACGCGCTGTTGCGGACGCTGCATATACCGGAGGTACGGTCTATGTTCCGGAGGGCGTTTACCTTACGGGCGAAATAAAGCTTGCCTCCGATATGACGCTGTTCATCTCTCCCGAAGCAACGATCATCGGTACGCAGGATCATTCGGCATATCCGCTTCGCGAGCCGGGCAAATCGCTTTGCGCTCATCGTCAGCTCGGAAGAGCGCTTATCTACGGCGAAGGACTCCGCAACGTTACTGTCACGGGCGGCGGTATGCTTGACGGCAACGGCAAATATCGTTTCAAGATGAACGATCCGGTAAGTGACCGACGCGAGCTTGATGCACGTCCCGATATAATTTACATCACATATTCAAGCGAAATAAATATTGAAAACCTGAATATGCGCAGAAGCGCATTCTGGACCGTTGTTCCGCTTTCGAGCAGAAACATAACGATAAAGAATCTGCGTCTCAACTGCATGAACACTCCGAACCGCGACGGTATAGATCCCGTTGACTGCCAGAATATAAGCATTTACAACTGCAACGTTATGGCGGGCGACGACGGCCTGTGTTTCAAGAGCTCGGATACGGTCGGCTGTCGCAATATAGACGTCCGCGATATGATGATATGCTCACTTGCTTCGGCTGTGAAGTTCGGCACGGACACATATTACTGCCTTAAAAACGCACGCTTTGCCGATTGCTTTATAAAGAACGTAAACCGTTGCGGCGTATCGCTTGAAACGGTTGACGGGGCGGAAATATCCGATGTGCTTTTCCTGCGCTTCGACATAACCGACGCGTCTGCGCCCGCATATGTGGTCACGGGCAAGAGAAACCGCCTGCCGAAGAATGTGACCGAGATAAGAACGAGCAAAATAAACGGAGTAACCTTTGCGGACTTCAATTTCCGCTCGCCGAGAACTCACGGTCATCCGCTTCCGATATATGAAACAATGATAGTCGGTCAATCGGATGATCAGAGCATAGACAACCTTACAATAGAAAATTGGAACATTGAAGTTATGGGCGGAGCAAGAGAATCCTCCCGTCCCGCACCTACGCCGATAGATGATAAATATCCGGAATATGACCGTCACGGTCTTTCCGCGGGATATGCCTTTACTCTTCGTTTTGTCAAGGGCATTGAAATGAAGAACATCAATGTTACCGATATGAAATTCAGCGATGCAAGACCGCTTGCCGCATTCTTCGATTGCAAAAAATAAACCGGAGCGATAAATATGGATATAAAAAAGAAAAAAATCGCCGCCTTTGATCTTGACGGCACAATAACACAGCATCGCACACCCGTATCGGACGAGCATATTGCGTTGCTCACAAAAATGGCTGAAAAGTATAAAATTCTTATGGTCGGAGCGGGGATGTGCGACAGGATCTTTCATCAGCTCAGGGAATTTCCCGTTGATATAATCGGCTGTTACGGTATGCAGTTCTGCGAATACGACAAGACCTCCGGCGGACTTAAAACCGTTTATTTCGAACATAAGGAATGCGATAAGGAATCCGTTTGCGAAAGAGCGAGAGCCATCTGCGACAGACACGGCTATACCGATCAGAAAGGAGAGCTTGTATGCTTCCATGCTTCGGGTGCCGTTACGATAGCGCTTCTCGGCACGGATGCCGATATCGAGGACAAACTTAAATTCGATCCGGACAGAAAAAAGCGTCGCGCATTTTATAACGAAGTGGTTGAGGCTTTTCCCGATTACAACGTGTTTGTGGGAGGATCGTCTTCGTTTGACATGGCTCCGAAGCCCTACAACAAGTTTTTTGCGCTTGACCGCTATTGCCGTGACAACGGAATATCGCACGACGAGGTTGTTTTCTTCGGCGATGACTACGGCACGGGAGGAAACGACGAATGTGTTTATGTTTCCGATTTTGATTTTGTCTGCGTAGATGATTACAGAAAGCTTTGCGACGCGCTCGCACCGTTTATAAAGTAACATAAAATCAGCCGCACTCAAAAGTGCGGCTGATTTTTTATTGTGTTATTCTTCTGTTATATAATCCGCATACGGACCCCAGAAATAGTTTGCGGAGAATTCTCCCGAGCAGCCTGTGGGAACATAGAACATTGCTCCTTTTGCCATGCCGTCGGTAAGTCCCTGCGTTACGTTGTTTACGGTCGTTTTGTCAGGATCGGTATTCAGGATGTGAATCTTTTTGAGACTCGGCGCACCGGAGAACGCTCCGTCGCCTATCTGAGATATTCCTGTTGTAACGTATATATCCGTAAGAGAGGAGCAACCGTCAAAGGCGCCGCGCGCTATTGAGAATACGCGCTTTCCGTTATAGGCTCTCGGCGTTGTGAGCGAGCTCATACCCTTTGCCTCGTCCGTTGTTCCGGTGATTATATATCCTGCTTTGCTTTCTTCGTATGTGAAGTATTTTGAGTTCTCATCATAGCTTACATCGTAATCATCGTCATCGTCGTCGGGCTTTACGGGAACTTCGGGGATTTCGATCTCGCAGAGAAGCTCTTTTCCCATAGCCTTTGCTATATCGCCTGCGAGCGTTGCGGTATGAAGTATCATTCCGGCGTCGTTCATATGAAAGTTGCTGTCATAGAAATATCCGCTGCGATAAAGATAATTGTTGGGATCGCTTATCACCTGACAGTCAAAATTGTCGCTTATGAATTTTGTGAATTCTTCAAGGCTTTCAAGCGTCGTATCGGGATCTATTGCGTCCTCATTGGCGGGGGCAAACGAAAAATATACCGTCGCGCCCTTTTTCTTTGCGTAAGCGGTGTAATCGTTTACGTAATCAATAAAGTCGGAGCTGATTATATCCTTTGAAAATTTTATTACGGAGGAGCTGTCGTGACCGTCGGTCATAATGTTGTATTCGCGCTTGAAGACGATATCCCCGTATTCGTCAAAGGATTTTTTGTTGTAAACTCCCGAAGGATCGAGCGGTGAGTCTGCGCGATAGTATTTTAGCTTTTGTGCGGAATATTTCCAGAAACCGCCGAGCATTGCGGCAAAATCCTTGCGGGACATTTTTGTTAGGATCGAAAAGTCGCTGTCGCATGCCTGCCATGCCGATTCCGCATTGAAATACAGGGAATAGGTTTGAGCGTCGGTTTCCGGCGCGATGATTATAATGTCGCCTTCCTTTATCGCGCCCTTTGAAAGATCGAGCATCAGCTTTGTTCCGAGCGTTGCGTAAAGACCGAAATTTACACACGGCATACCGAGAGCTTTTTCCATAAGCTTTGAATCCACGCCGAACGGAACGCTGCTTCCGCCGATCACTATTATTTTCGGTTTATCTATCGAATAAAGACGATTTACTTTGTTTTCAAGCTCGCCGAGAAATGTGTTCCCGAATTGCGACGGCAAGCCGAAGCCTATTGCCGCGACTGTTCCGAACGGAATCAGTACGCAAAGCAAAAGGCAGATAAAACATATCCATGCTTTTTTCATATACTGTTACCTCCGATCAGAATTGGAAATAGATGAATGAGCTTGCTCCGCCTACGGAAAGAAGCATTATCCATGCTACGGCGACAGCCCATACGCACCATACCACGCTTGTTTTGCCGCGCTTGCATACGGCAAGCCCGTCACTTTCATATCCTGTGAGAATATCGAATTCGTCAAGCACGATAATAGAAAGTATTGTTACGATTATTGCTGCGGCTCCGAGTCCCATTGCGGAAAGCGTTTCAGGCAGGCTTCCCCATGACGTGAAGAGCTTTGTAAGCAGCACACGGAGATCGGAAAGCGAATTTGCGCGGAAAAGTATCCATGAGAAACATACGAGAATAAAAGTATTTATCCGGCGCAGTATTACAATCGGAGCGGATTTTGTATTTACTCCGAGCTTTGCCCACAGTTTTTCGCGTGTGGGATATGTAAGCTCGCCGACTATTCTGTAAATTCCGTGCAGTATTCCCCAGAGAACGAACGTCCAATTGGCGCCGTGCCAGAGTCCGCTCGCAAGAAACACAACAAATATATTGAACATATGGCGCGGTTTTGAGCATCTGCTTCCGCCGAGAGGGAAGTAGAGATAGTCGCGCAGCCATGTTGAAAGGCTTATGTGCCATCTGTTCCAGAATTCCTTTATCGTTTGCGACGTATACGGACGGTCAAAGTTTTTCATAAGGCGTATGCCCATAACGCGGGAGCAACCTATGGCTATGTCTGTATAGCCTGAGAAATCGCAGTAGATCTGTGCGGCAAAAAGCATTGAGCCTATTGCCACGCCGAAGCCGGTCGCCGTTTCGGGAGAGTTGAATACGGCGTTTACATACTCGGCTATGAGGTCGGCGACGACTATTTTTTTGAAGAAACCGACACCCATTTTCCAAAGTCCCGCGCGGGCGTTGTCCGCCGTCAGCTTGTTTTTTTCGCGAAGCTGAGGGATGAGGTTTCCGGGACGTTCGATAGGTCCCGCAACGAGCTGCGGGAAGAACGTGACGAAAAGACAGTAAAGCGCAAAGTCCCTTTCAGCCTTTTCGGTGCCTCTGTAAACGTCTATCGCGTAGGAAAGAGTCTGGAAGGTGTAGAACGAAATGCCTACGGGCAGAACGAGGTTAAGCGTGAAATCGTATGTTCCGCCGCCTGCCGCTGCTATCGCCCATCCCAGCGTTTCCGCTATGAAGTTATAATATTTGAAGAAGAAAAGCACACCGAGACACGCTATCAGCGTGACCACTATACACAGCTTTTTGACGGCTTTTTTCTCCGTTTTTTCAATTATTCTTGCACAGAAGTACGATACCGCCGTTGTGAACATTATAAGCACTATAAGTTTGTAGTTCCATGCAAGGTAGAATATTGCGCTCATAAAGAGCAGGCTTATTCTGCTCCATTTTTTCGGCAGAAGAAAATACAGAAGGAGCGTTATCGGATAGAATACGAGAAATTCCCACGAGTTGAATGTCATTTGGCGCGTCTCCTTTCTATTATTTCAAAAAGCAGTCGCACGGCGAGTGTTGCAATTACAAGCAGAAGCATATCGCAAAGGCTTCCGCCGAGAATGAGCAGCACCACAGCCGACGCCGCCGTGAACACGGCGGAGACAAGCGCAAATATCGCTCGTTTTTTCATAAGCGCTTCAAGTACTGTAAGCCCGACGGATACCGCTATCAGTATCCAGGGCCAGACGGAAGTAAAAATGATGTCGTTTTCCGGAAACATATTTTCCCCCTTATTTTCCGAGTTTTTTGTTTAAGTCCGAAATGACGGTCTTCGTGCGCTTTGCCGCGCCTTCAAGTGTCAAATGCCATGCCGAGTCCGACATGTATTTATCCTCCATAAGGATATTGTGATAATCGGAGATTACCTCTGTGCCTTTGTATTTTTCCTTTACGGCAGCTGTAAATTTGTCCATAAAGTCGTCAAATGATTTTTCGGCTTCTTTATCCATCGCAGCATATACCAGCCACACTTTTATATCGCGCGACGTCATGCTTTCTATAACGGACGCCATATAGTCGTACGCACCTTTTTCAAAACCCGAACCGCATTTTTCAAACGAATAGCTGTATTCGCCTTTGTAGGACTTTTCCTGATGAACTCTCGGTTCGATCGCATCGCCGTATTCGTTGTAATACGGGATCTTATAGTCTGACGAGGAGAGCATAAATGCGTCAAACGGCTCTTCGGAGGATTTGTGCGCCCTGGCGTAGGATGCAAAGGACGAGAATACCTTTGTATATTTTGAAATATCGACACTTCTGAAAATATCGTAATGTCCTGACTGAAATTCCCATGCTCTTATGTGCATTGCCGTGTAGCCGAGAACATATTCTCCCGCTTCGGGCGCCCACAGTATGATATCGTCCTTATCAAGAACGGAGGAGAGATATTCAAAATATATCGTTGCCGATATGTTTGCATTCGTGCCGAGATTTATTATAACGTATTCGTCGCCGTATTTTTCGGATATCGCAGCGCTGTCGAAGCCGTTTATCGAGCCTGAACCTCCGACGATGACGATAAGCTTTTTGCCCGTGGTCTTAGCCCAGATGACGCGGTCGATCTTGTTATTGCCGTCGGTTACGGAGGCATAATGGTCGAGCGCGGCGTTTATGCGGAGATTTTTGAGCTTTCCGCAGTTTTCAAAGCTTTCGTCGGAGACATTTGTCAGCGTATCGAAAATGACGAGCGTTTCAAGCGAGCTGCAATCGGAAAAAGCTCCGTCCTCTGCTTTTGTCACTGTTTTCGGTATAACGACGTATTCGATATCCGAACCTGCAAACGCGCTTTTTTCTATTTTATAAACGTTTTTGCCGTCTATAATTTCGGGAATTACAATGTTTTTGTCTTTTCCCGTATATTTGGAGATACTTATTCCGCTGTCGCCCGAAGTATATTCAAAATCGGAGGACGGCGATTGTTTTTTCCATATACAGTAAAGCTCCATCGAGCTTTCGCCGTCCGTGGCGATTCTTGAACCGAGCCCTACGGCTGTGCCGCTGCCGTCGGCTTTTGTATTGTATTCGACGAGAGTGTATCCGTCACGGACGAAATATCCCTTGTCCGGAAGAGTGTTCGGACATTTATACATAACTACGGAATACTTTTGCGTGTACAGTTCTCCACCGTCCTTTGCCGTGCCTCCGTTCGCATTATATATTACCGATACGCTGTAATTTGCATATACGGTGATATCTTTTGAAGCGGTGAAGGTGTATTCGGCTTCATTTGAGAGCAGAAGCGTTCCGCCGACAAGCTCCGCGAGCTTTTTTGCAGCTCTTTTTCCTGCGGCGTCACTGACATAGACCGTAGCGTTTTCGTTCGGAAGCGCCGATATCTGTGACCAGCCGTCAAAGGAATATCCGCCGAACATTTTTATCCGCAGAGTTATTTCTTCCTTTGAGCCGACGCCCTTTCTGATCTCTGCAGAGACGGAGCAGTACGCCGGATTGTAAACGATCGAAGCATATCTTCCGGCTTTTTGCGTTATCATTTTATTCTCTCCGGGTTTGTCAGACGGCTCCGGAGGAACGTCGGGTTTTGTTGTCGATTCGGTTGTTTTGGTATCCGCCGTTGTTTCCTTTCCGTTACTTGCGGAGCAGGCTGTGACGGCAAAGCAAATTATAAAAGCCAAAAACAGACACAGAAAATTTTTCATCGTCGTTTGATTCCTTTCGGGGAAAAGTATTTCGCCTGTTAAGACGACGCTTTTCCGTCTGATATTTCAAAATTTCTTTGCAGAATAAAGTATAGCATAAATCAAAGCGCAATGCAATTGACTTGAATGACGAATATTTTCCTTCGCGTTTGTAAATATCAGCCTAAAATTATTTTATATTATTGACTTGAAGTAAATTATATGATACCATTTATTTTACCGGAATACTTATAAAAATCAACGGTGCCGCAGCGCGGCAGGAGGTAAAAATATGAAAGTAGTTCTTTTGGCTGACGTAAGAGGTCAGGGAAAAAAAGATCAGGTAATAGACGTTTCAGAAGGATATGCGCGCAACTTCCTTTTCCCGAAGAAGCTCGCTATTGTTGCGGACAACAAAGTTATGAACGAAATAAAAGGCAAGGAAGAAAAGAGACTCCGCCAGATAGAACTTGAAAAAGCAGCCGCCCTTGAAACAAAGGCAAAGCTTGAAAGCGTACAGGTAATAATAAAGGTGTCGGCGGGAGAGGGCGACCGTCTTTACGGTGCGGTAACTGCAAAGGACGTAGCGGATGCGCTTCTTTCTCAGCACGGGATCGAGGTCGACAAGAGAAAGATCTCAATGGATGCGATAAAGGCTTTCGGAAGCTATACTCCCGAAATAAAGCTTTTCCCCGAAATAACGGGAAAAATTAACGTAGTGGTTACTCAGTCGGGCAAATAAAAAATCACGGAGGTGCCGGTTTTGGCAGACATTCAGAAAACAAAACCCTTTTCGGTTGAAGCGGAGCAGTCGGTTCTCGGCTCGGTGCTTATAGATCCCGAATGTATAACGGGACTGATAGACATAATTTCGGCGGCGGATTTTTATATTCCCGAGCACGGCGAGATATTCGATGCCATGTGCGAGCTTTTTAACAAGAACCGCAATATAGATATTGTAACGCTTATAAACGTTCTTACCGAGCGCGGCGTTTATTCTGCCGACGAATGTAAGAAATACGTCGGGGTTATAGCGGACGTCGTTCCTTCCGCGTCGAATGTAAAGGACTACGCGCGGATAGTACACGACAAGGCTGTTCTCCGTGCGCTGATAGACGCTTCCGAAGAGATAACGGATAACGCTTATGCTGCAAGAGGCGAGGTGAAATATATCCTGGACGATGCCGAGCAGAAGATATTCAATCTTTCGCGCACATCGGATATAAAGAACTTTGTTTCTATAAAAGAAGCGCTTGTTGAAGCCTTCAACCAGCTTGACAAGGTGAGAAAAGATCCCGAAGCCGCCGCAGGCGTGAAAACCGGTTACGCCGATCTTGACAGGTGCATAGTCGGACTTACTCCGGGAGATATGGTCATCATAGGCGCAAGACCGGGTATGGGTAAAACTTCGTTTGCGATGAATATAGCGACGAATATCGCAAAATCCACAAAGAAGACGGTATGCGTGTTCTCCCTTGAGATGACGACGACTCAGCTCGCTTCGAGAATGCTTTCGAGCGAAGCGTTTGTTGACAGTTATGCTATCCGCTCGGGAAAGATTTCGGGCTCGGATTACGATCATCTTGCAAAGGCGGCAGCCGATCTTTCATCGTGCGACATACAGATTGACGATACAGCCGCAATAACGGTTACGCAGATAAAAGCCAAGCTCCGCAGAATGAAAAATCTCGGACTTGTTGTAATAGACTATCTTCAGCTTATGCAGGGCGATAAAAAAGCCGAAAACCGAGTAAACGAGGTTGGTGAAATATCGAGAGGACTCAAGCTTCTTGCAAAAGATCTCGGGATTCCGGTTATATGCTGTGCTCAGCTTTCGCGTGCTCCGACATCGAGAACGGGCGAAAACGCAAAGCCCGGACTTTCGGATCTTCGCGAATCGGGACAGATAGAGCAGGATGCCGATATAGTTATGTTCCTTCACGGCGACTATGCAAAAGCGGATTCAGCGTCAACCGAAGCGGAGCTTATCATAGCGAAAAACCGTCACGGTTCGGCAGGAACGATAAAACTCGGCTGGATAGGGCAATATACGAAATTTGTAACAGTTGCCCAGGAAGATTCCGGCGGTAACTGATTATGAATTATACAGAAAAAGTAATTGCGCGCGCGGCGGATAGACTTAAAACCATCGACGGAAAAACAGTCGTCGGTTTTTCGGGCGGAGCGGATTCCACGGTGCTTTTGACAGTACTTATAAAGCTGCTCGGAGCCGATAAGCTTACAGCTGTGCATATAAATCATATGCTTCGCGGCGATGACGCGGATTCCGACGAGAACTTCTGCCGTGAATTCGCTCAGGCTCACGGCGTGGAGTTTGTCTGCCGCAGGGTAGATGTCCGCGCAATGTGCGGAGACAGCGCCGTTGAAGAAACGGCGAGGAACGCGCGCTACGAAGTACTTTCCTCCGAAGCGGAAAGTGCGGGCGCAAAATATATAGCGCTTGCGCACACGGCAAGCGACAATACAGAAACCGTGATTTTCAATCTTTGCAGGGGAAGCGGTACGGCGGGAATGAGAGGAATACCTTTTTCGCGTCCGTGCGGAAAAGCAATGATAATCAGACCGCTTATCGACTGCACAAGAGAGGATATAGAAGGCTTTGTCCGTGAAAACAGACTTTCGTTCGTTACGGACAAAACAAATTTCGATACGCATTATACGCGCAATTTTATACGCGCAAATATTGTGCCGGAGCTGAAAAAAATATTTCCGCAGGCGGAAAAAGCCATAGGAAACATGAATTTCTCCGCTACGCTTGACTATGATTATATCACGCGCGAGGCGGAGAAACTGCTTAAAAAAGTAAAGGAAGGCAAAATGCCGGTTTCAGAGCTTGCGGACTGTCACCCCGCGCTTGCATTGAGAGCGATTTCGATGCTTTCTCCCGTAACGCTTGATTTTGAACATCAGCAGAACATTCTTGCGATGATAAAGTCGCCATGCGGCGGAAAGCTGTCCGTTCCCGAAGGGAAATATGCCGAAAGCGACGGCAGTAGCTTCTTTTTTTCGGACGGCGAAAAGGAAATTCGTCCCGAATACGAAATGGTGCTTTCCGAAGGGCTTAACTTTTCGCAGTACGGCTTTTGCATAGCGGTGGGAAACGACAACGGGTCAATGCCCGAAGGTTATGAGCTTGTAGGCGAAGGATATGCACCGCCGGAAGCGAAGCTTACGGCGAGAAGTCGTCGTGCGTCGGACAAATACCGTTTCTGGAAGATGACCCGTAAGCTTAAAAAGATGACGGGCGGCTTTGACCCGGATGCTAAAAAATACAGGCCTGTAATCTGTGCCGATGAAAAAGTTATATGGCTTCCCGGATTTCCGAGCGAGGATATCGCAGGAGATGGAAAGATAAAGATAAAATATTACAAAGCAAACAAATGAGGTGGGCAATATGCAGAACGATTTTTCACAGATCCTCGTGACTGAGGAAGAAATAGATAAAACGGTACGCCGTATGGCAGACGAGATAAGCCGAGATTACGAAGGAAAAAATCTTGTGCTTTTGGGAATTCTAAAAGGTTCGGTCGTTTTTATGGGCGACCTTATGAAAAGGCTTTCAATTCCCGTGCAGATAGATTTTATGAAGGTTTCCTCTTACGGCACGGGAACAGTATCGTCCGGACACGTTGACATTATTCTTGATATAAGAAGAAAAAATCTTGCTGATTGTGATATCCTTATAGTTGAAGATATCATCGATTCGGGAAGAACACTTTCGTATCTTGCAAAGTATCTGCGCGATAAAGGCGCAAGAAGCGTAAAGACCTGCACTATGCTTGACAAGCCGTCGCGTCGCGAGGTTGAATTCGTTCCCGATTATGTGGGCAAGCAGATACCGGACGAATTTGTTGTCGGCTATGGGCTCGATTACGATGAAAAGTACAGAGCGCTTCCTTATGTTGCGATACTGAAAAGAGAAGTATATGAGAAATGAAAAATCCCCGCGAAAGCGGGGATTTTTTCATTGAGACTTCAACGCAAAAGAGGCGGTACAAAACAATTTACCTGAAGTTTTTTGCTTTTCTGCAATACCTGTCTTTGCAGTTGCTAAAAAATCTGTACATCACCTGCCAATAGCTAAAGTTTCTTTTGCTTTTTTTGTAATACCTGTCTTTGCAGTTGCTAAAAAATCTGTATATCATTTTCACCAACTGAAGTTTCTTTTGCTTTTTTGGAAAGTCCTGCTTGCACAGTTATAAAAAAATCTGTATATCATTTTCAATAATTGAAGTTTCTTTTGCTTTTTTTGTAATACCTGTCTTTGCAGTTGCTAAAAAATCTGTATATCATCTGCCAATAACTGAAGTTTCTTTTGCTTTTTTGCAATACCTGTCTTTGCAGTTGCTAAAAAATCTGTACATCATTTTCAATAACTGAAGTTTCTTTTGCCTACTTTTCTTTTCAAAGAAAAGTAGGTTGACAAATGTCGAAAAAGTGATACAATATACAATTGCGCGGCTTGATTTTCCGCGCACGATTCAGAAAATACCGTAAAAGACCATATAAAAACGGAGGATGGCAAAATGAAGTGTGCAAAAAAGATGGAAGCGGTTCATTCCGATATAAGGGGACCGCTGTATGTGGAAGCCACCAAAATGGAAGCCGAAGGCACAAAAATACTCAAACTGAACTCGGGAAATCCCGCTATATTCGGGCATAAAGGTCCCGAAAGCGTGAAAAAAGCCATAATAGAAAATATAGATAAAGCTGTTCCGTACTGCGATTTTCGCGGTATGAAAGCGGCAAGAGAAGCGATTCGCGATTATTATCTTGAAAAAGGCGTCTGCGGCGTCCGCGATACGGATATTTATGTAGGAAACGGCGTAAGCGAGCTTGCGGATATTTCTCTTACATCCATACTTGATCCGGGCGACGAGGTGCTTGTTCCAACACCGTGCTATCCGCTTTGGTCGAACTGTACCGTGAAGGTGGGCGGAGTTCCCGTATTTTACAATTGCGACGAAAGCGCAAAGTGGTATCCGGACGTGGACGATATCCGCAAAAAAGTAACGAAGAAGACAAAAGCAATAGTAGTTATAAACCCGAATAACCCCACAGGCGCGCTTTATCCGAATGAAATTCTTTCCGGAATAGCCGACGTTGCAAGAGAGCACAACCTTATGATCTTTTCCGATGAGATATATGACCGCCTTGTTTTTGACGGCAAGGTCCATACGCCTATGGCGACAGTAGCTCCCGATGTTTTTGTAGTAACATATAACGGTCTTTCAAAATCGCACAATGTTTGCGGATACCGCTCCGGCTGGATGACGCTCTGCGGTCCGGAAAAAGGCTTCGAAAGCTTCAGGCTCAATGTTGAAAAGCTGATGTCGCTCCGGCTTTGCGCAGGCGCAATTCCTCAGCTTATAATTCCCGCAGCGCTTGCCGATACCGAAAGCACTAAAGCCGAGATTGCTCCCGGAGGCACACTTTACGAACGTCGCCGCGCGGCGTGGGAAGCGCTTGAGAGCGTTGATTCGCTTTCGTGCCTTAAAAATGACGGCGCGCTTTATATGTTTCCTCGCATCGACAACAGATTCAAGGTCCGTGACGATCACGATTTCGCGGCAAGGCTTCTCCGTGAAAAGCATATTCTGCTTGTTCCGGGAAGCGGCTTTAATTATAATTCTCCGAACCATTTCAGGATGGTGCTTCTGCCGTCGCCCGAGCAGCTTTCCGGTGCGGTGAAGGCAATAGATGAATTGCTTAAAGAAGATTTTGTCTGATAAAAAATATCCGCCCGAAATTCGGGCGGATATTTTTACTTTTCGGACAAATGTCGAAAAACAGAAAACAAATCATATGCGGCGGGTATAAAAAATATTGACTTTATTCCCGCCGTATTGTAAAATATATTTTTAGGAAAGGAGGTGCAGTAAAAAGCTATGTTCGGAAAAAAGCATTCGCTGCCGCGTGCTGTCGCATTTGTGGATTTTGAGCATTGGTATATATCGCTTGAACGTATGTATTCGGTAAAGCCGGATGTAAAAGCGTGGGCTGAAGAGCTACGCAAAAATTATGATGTTGAAGAAATTGCGATCTTTGCCGATTTTTCAAATACGGGACTTCGCGGCGAGCTTGAGAAAATACGCAATGTTACCAATATTATAATAGACACAAAAAACCAAAGTGAACATTATAAAAAAGATTTTACGGACTTCATTATGCTCGATTATATTTATCAGCGGGCAATGACGAAAAAGAATATCGACACATTCATTATTTTTACAGGGGACGGACATTTTACGTCCGTAGTGCGGTTTATAATTAATCAGTGCCGCAAGAAAGTCGGTATATACGGTATAACCGGAGCGACAAGCAGTCAGCTTAAAGCAAGCGCGTCATGGTGCCGCGAGCTTCCGTCCGATTCTGAAATTTACAGAACTTATTATAAGCTTATAGTAGATACTTTCAACTATCTTACGGTTCACAGGGAGTTTGTAAAAAACGGTTCTCCTGAGAAGATAACGGAGCGTGTTTCAAAGCAGGGCAGGGTGGACAGGCGTTCGATAAAAAGCGCGCTCGACCAGATGATAAGAGACGGATATGTTTACAAATCCACAATGCTTGACGAAAAAGGCAAAAAAATTTCGGTGCTGAGACCGAATTGGGACCTTCTCCGGCGTGACGGACTGTGGGTACAGCCTTAAAACAAAAATACGGATTGCAACAGCAATCCGTATTTTTTATGTTCAGTCTTTTTTTACTATTTTCTTATAATGCTCTATCCTTGTGTGCATGTCGGGGAACATATCCTTTGCCTTTTCGGAGAACATCGCTCTTTCAATGCCCTTTGTTGCGCGGCGTTCATGCCCGATGAGCGCATAGGCGGCGTCCGAAAGGTGAGAGAACATTTCGTTTTCCATAGCGTTGCAGAGAAAGCTCTGACGCGGAGAGTTTATATCTTCGCCGCTTATCTGGAAGAAGCGATGCTTTTCGCAAAGCTCCATTATACGGCGGAGCTGTGCTTCCGTATTGCGGCTGGGCATATAGGTTACGGCGTCAAATCCTATCCTGTCAAGCTCGTAAAAGAGAAGCTCAAGATAATCATCTTCGAATTTCTGTGCTTTTTTGTCGCCCGTTACGGAATCGCCCACGTCTCCGAGATATGCATATGCGAATACCGCTCCGCAAGCCGAGCATACCTTTTGCAGTTCAAATATATCGGGACATTCATAGGTGGCGGGAATATAGAATTTTTCAACCATATTGCTTTTCAGCGCACCGAGAATGTCGTATTCATAATAATCCGGAGTCTCTCTTCCGGAAAGTATCTGTTTTTTTACTTTCGGAGAGATATCGAGCTTCATTTCTTTTTCAAGGAAGTCGATGACTTTTTCCGGCTCGTCGAAGCGCGCCGTTATTTTTTTTGCAAGGGCGAAAAGTATATGACGCTCGGTTACCGAACCGCCTTCGTGCGCCATAGAGATTGGCAGAACGTCATTGTCATAATCAAGGGAAAGGCCGTAATTTCCGACAAGCTCGTTTATATTATCGCACATTTTGCGGTTGCGTTCGCCGCGACGGAAACGATAATATGCAAAGTAGTCGTTGAGCAGATTTATGCTCTGATTCGGTATTCCGTGAAGCGCTACGTAAGCTACTGATTTCTGGTCGGGGTTGTTTATCCTTTTTTCGTCAAGCGCGGTGTTCTTCATCGAGGCACGGCACTCCATTCCGACTGTCGCCGGCATGCCCACAAGCGCTGCGGCACGAAGAAATTCCTCGGCTCCCGAGAGCGAATCGTGATCCATTATTCCCGCCGTTGCAAGCCCGCTTTGCCATGCCATATAAACGGCTTTGGTGGGAGAATACGGCGAAAACGAGTAATTTGTATGAATGTGATTATTCACAAGTCCCGTTTTTTTCGGCTCCGGAAGAAGTCCTCCGTCGGTAAGCATTTTTAGCTCCGCAAGCACATCGAGACGTGTGTATCTGTTCGGTGCGTTAAGGAGGGATATCAGTTTATCGGTATTCACTTCCCGCACCTCCCGTCAGTTGAGCATGGTCTGTCCGCCGGTGACGGGAACAGCCTGACCTGTTTCGTATTTCTGTTCGACTATATAGAACAACGCCTTTGCAATATCTTCGGGCAGACAGCCTCTGCCGAGCGGGACCTTGCTTTCGTAATAGCGGCGGACGTCCTCTACCGTTTTTGCGCCGGGAACTTTTCCGGCATTGAGGTACTGAACGAAAAGTCCGCGCACGGGGTCTGACCACAGCGGTCCGTCAAGGTAGTTTCCGGGACATATGGAATTGCACTTTATGCCGTATGGAGCAAGCTCGAGCGCAAAGCTCTGCGTAAGACCTATGCCGCCGAATTTTGCTCCGGCATATGCAAAGTTCTTGTTGCTGCCTTCAAGTCCCGATTTTGAGTTTATTCCGATAACGTCAGACATATAATCCGGTGAATATTTTCTCTGGATTTTCATCGGCACGACGGCATATTTCGTGCAGACGAAGAACGCCGTGTAGTCAATTGACGTTACAAGCTCGAAATTCTGTTTAGTCATTTCTTCAAGCGAGCCTGCGCGTACGATTCCCGCGTTGTTCACAAATACGTCAAGGCCGCCGTATTCAAGCACGGTCTTTTTGATCATTTCCTTTACGGATTCTTCGTCCGTAACGTTTACATAAACGGGGAACGCAGTGCCTTTGCCGTATTTTTCGCAGAGGGACTTTGCCATATTTTCCGCGCCTTCAAAATTCATGTCCGCGATGGCCACATATGCGCCCTCGCGTATCATAGCTTCTGCGATTCCCGCACCGAAGCCCTGCGCCGAGCCTGTGACTATTGAAATTTTTCCGGCAAGGCGTTTTTCGGTTGCGCCGGAAAGCGCTACCTTCGCACGATAGCTTTCAACCTCCCAATTTGCTATGAACGAGGTCAGTTCCTCGCTCATATGTTTTGCTCCGCCGAACGACATAGCGTAAGTTGCTATTTTTACTGCATCCTCGAACACGACGGAGGCGGTATCGGCTTCTTTTTTCGTCTTCCCGCAGGCGAACATACCCACGCCCTGAACAAAAATTATCTTGGGCATAAAGCCGTTCTTTCCGGTATATTCACGGAAAGCTTTTTCAAGCTCGCAAGCGGTTTCTTCACCTTTGTTTTCAACATAAAGCGGATGCGCCTTGCAGTAAACTATATGGTCCGGAGAGAAGCTGTCTGCGAGCGGAGCAAACGCCGCTCTGTCACGGGCGAAAGCGATTATATCGTGGTACGCCGTATATTTAACGACCGATCTTCCTTCTGCCGAATAAAGCATACGTATTTCGGGAGCGAGAGTCTGCGCAAGCGTTTTGTCACATTCAACCTCGTCTTTGCACGGGAAGAACAGTATTTTTTTCTTTATTTTTTCGGAAACTTCGGCTGTAAGCGCGTCTATTTCTTCGGTTGTGTCTGCGGCATAGAAAATTCCGTGATTTTCAAGGAATATTATCTGCGGAGCTTTTCCGTGTGATTTTTCGTATTCGCCGAGCTTCTCGTGGCAGAGCGCTGCGAGAATGTATCCCGGTTTTGTTGAAGGAACCCATACGGCGTCGGGGAAAAGCTCTTCTGCAATCTTTTCGCCATTAACAGAGCACGTAATTCCGTTTACAAGTGCGGGATGAACGTGAAGCACGAATTTCTGCGGCAGAAGGTCGTGCAGGAGCGTTTCAACGCTGGGACGTTTGCCCTCTTCGCCCTTTTTGCGCGAGTCCATCATCATCGAGAGAACCTGAGCCTCTCTTTCGGCTTCAACGTCCGAAAATTTCGCGTTCCAGATTTTCTCAAGCTCGGCGCGGTCGATCTTTACAAATCCTTCTTCGGTTATCGTTGCAAGCGATGTGCCGGAGCCTTTTATATAAAGCGTATCATCGGTTTTATAAGAGGTGTTTCCTCCGCCGGCGAGAACGAATTCCGCGTCTGCGCCGTATTTGTTCGACATTCCGACAAGTGATTTTATATCTTTTTCAATGCTCATTTTCAGTTCTCCCCGTAATTATATTTTGTCTGAATGCGCAAGCAGATATTTTTCCGCTTCCGCACACCACAGCCCGTTGTGGCGATCGACTATTTCAGCGAGCTCGGCGAATTTTGCGTCCGTTTTACCAAGCTCGGCAAAATCGGTGATCGCCGTCATTGGCATTGATATATTTGTATAAACAAGCTTCTTTCCGCCCGGAATTTTGTGAAGATTAAGCGTTGTGTCAATAACGCTGTCAAGTCCTCCGACGTGCGTTATCATAACGGCGGGATTCATTTTTCCGCAGGACATCATCGCAATGGATTCTTTCATATCGTCAACGTTTCCGCCCGATGTTCCGACAATGTGCGTGGACGCGTAATGTACGTTATAAAAATTGAAGTTTGCGGAAAATGCCGCGCTTGTAGGTCCGGCAAAGAAGTTGAGACATCCGTCTCTCCCGAGAATGGCGTCGCCCTGTTCGACGACCGGCTTTACGGGAGCGAAAACGAAAACATCATCGTAACCGTCACCGCCGGAAAGCTCTCTGAGAGTCTTTACGGGATCTTCGCAGTCGGCTGTGTTCAGATATATGAGCTTTACGCCGTTTTTTGCGGCTTCTTCGGTGGTGAGTATGCTTTCCGCACGGGCAAGGCGTGCGGAGTCTATATCAGTGACAACGAGAAGCGACGGTTTTCTGTCACAGTGGATGGCATAATCTATTGCGCCGAGGCCCATGGGACCCACACCGGCGAGAATGGCGGTCTTTCCGCCTTCTTTTATTCCCATTTCGTGAACATAGCTTCCCGCTTTTGTGTGATAGTTTGCGTGAAATCCTCCGACTATGCACGAAACCGGCTCGGAAAGAGAGCCGTAAAAATATGCCTCGCTGCTGTAAGGAAGCAGACAGTCAAGCTCCATTACCTCGTGCGGGATAACGATATAAGTGGCGTCTCCGCCTATATATTTATATGAATATCCCGGCGCGGCGAGACTGCCCTTGTAGTTGAGCGCCGGCTGAATAACGAATTTGTCTCCGGCTTTATATTTGTCCTGCCATTTTGCGCCGACTGCTACTATTTCGCCGCAGAATTCATGACCTACTATAACGGGATTTTCGGCGATATCATCCGGAACGCGCTTGTGCGCAGTCCCTTGCTCAGCCGCTTTGTGAGTGGACATACAGATGCTGTCCGATATGATGTGGGCGAGTATTTCGTCGTCCTTTATTTCGGGAAGCTCGAATTCCTCAAGCCTTAAATCGTTTACTCCGTAAAGTCTTACAGCCTTTGTTATCATTGCGTTCTCTTTCCCGGCGGTTTGTATTTTTGTCGCCGAGCATACCGCCGGATGCGTCGGACAATTTGGTTTTCAGTTTTTGCGGAATTTATTTCTCAGTCTGTCCATAACGCTTTTCGCGCGCAGTCGCTGTGCTTCTGTTTCATCTGCGAGGTAGCGGGCGTCCGTTACCTTGCCGTCCGAAAGCGTTATATCAAGAATGTCACATTCATTCACTTCAAACGGGATATCGTGCACGGGCACGTTTATTACGTCCCCTCCGTCGTTTATGCACACAAAGAAGCCTTCTTCAATCCTGTCAACAGTAACTTTCACAAAATACCTCCTTCTGCAACGCTTTCATTTAAGCATTTTGCCGAATATCATTATATTATATATTGAAAAAATATTCAACATAAATTTCAAAATAAATCTGTTAAATAAAAAAGTTTTGTGATATACTTAAAAATGTGAAAATATACCTTTGAAAAAAGGAGGTAGTTTTGTTTATGGAAAGCAGAGATACGGCAAAGGCGAGAATGAAATACCTCGCAGACCAGATAGAATACAATTCAAAGCTGTATTATGTGGACGACGCTCCCGTAATTTCGGATTACGAATACGATATGATGTTCCGTGAGCTTACCGAACTTGAAGAAAAATATCCAGAGCTTGCGCCGGAAAACTCCCCGACGAAAAGAGTCGGCGGCGAGGCGCTTTCAAAGTTTGAAAAGGTGACTCATACCGTAAGGATGGGCTCTCTTGCCGATGTTTTTTCATACGATGAGGTGCGCGATTATCTTACAAAGACGGAAGAAATGCTTGGCAGACGTCCGTTTTACTCCGTTGAGCCGAAGATAGACGGTCTTTCCGTTTCGCTTATGTATGTTGACGGCAAGCTTACGGTCGGCTCCACACGCGGCGACGGCATAACAGGGGAGGATGTTACTTCAAATATAAAAACCATAAAAACAATACCGCTTTCTCTGCCGGACAAGCTTCCTCTGCTTGAGGTAAGAGGCGAGGTCTATATGCCGAAAAAGAGCTTTCTCCGTCTGAACGAAAAGTGCGAGGAAGACGGCAAAACTCCGTTTGCAAATCCGAGAAATGCGGCGGCGGGCTCGCTTCGTCAGCTTGATCCGAAGATAACGGCGTCACGCAATCTTGATATTTTCGTGTTTAACATTCAGCAGATAGAGGGCAGACATTTCGATTCGCATACGGAGGGACTTGAATACCTCCGCTCGCAGGGTTTTCATATAATCGACGGTATATCGCGTGAAAGCGATCCCGATAAGATAATAGAAAAAATAGCCGCAATCGGAGAAAAGCGTTCGTCTCTTTCGTATGACATCGACGGCGCGGTAATAAAAGCGGATTCGCTTTCCGAAAGGGTTGCGATAGGTGAAAACACAAGCACGCCGAAATGGGCGGTGGCGTTCAAATTCCCACCGGAAAGAAAGCCTACAAAGCTTCTTGATATAACGATTCAGGTCGGCAGAACCGGAGTGCTTACGCCGAATGCGCGCTTTGAGCCCGTACGTCTTGCGGGAACAACGGTTTCAAAGGCAACATTGCACAATATTGATTTTATCCGCGAACGGGACATAATGATAGGCGATACCGTTTTCGTACAGAAGGCGGGAGATATAATTCCCGAAGTCGTGTCGGTTGACAAATCAAAGCGCACGGGTGAGGAAAAGATTTTCGATATGCCGGCTGTATGTCCGTCGTGCGGAGAGCCCGTTACGAGGGACGAGGGCGAAGCGGCTTACAGATGCACAAACCCGTCGTGTCCGGCACAGCTGCGCCGCTCGGTCGAGCATTTTGCATCCCGTCATGCGATGAACATCGACGGTATGGGACCTGCGATAATCGGTGCACTGATAGAAAAAGGCTTTATTCATCGCGTTTCGGATATATATTATCTGCAAAAGGAGCAGATTGCCGACCTTGACGGAATGGGGGAAAAATCGGCGCAGAATCTGTGTGATGCGATAGAAAATTCAAAATCCGCAGGACTTGCAAGAGTTATTTTTTCTCTCGGGATACGCAATATAGGCGAAAAAGCGGCGAAAACGCTTGCGGCTTTTGCAGGAAATATAGAGACGCTTTATAATGCCAAAACCGAAGATATTTCATCGCTTACCGATTTCGGAGGTATTATGGCGGAATCGGTTGTGAATTTCTTTTCGCATCCGCAGACAAAAGAGATAACGGATGCGCTTGGCAAGGCGGGCGTCGTTATGACGGAAGAAAAGACCGTCACGGGTGATCGGTTTGCCGGAATGACTTTCGTTCTGACAGGCACTTTGCCGACAATGAAGCGTGACGAAGCGGAAAGACTTATAGAGGAAAACGGCGGAAAAGCGTCGTCGTCCGTATCCAAAAAGACGAGCTATGTTCTTGCGGGCGAGGACGCGGGCTCAAAGCTTACCAAAGCTCAGTCTCTCGGAGTGAAAATAATAGACGAAGAAGAATTTCTGAAAATGCTGGGCGACTGAACGGCAGAAAGGATGAACATATGGCAGATTTTTATGATCATGTGAAGATATACGTAAAAGCCGGCAACGGCGGTAACGGCTGTATTTCTTTTCACAGGGAAAAATATATTTCGCACGGAGGTCCCGACGGCGGCGACGGCGGCAACGGCGGCAATATAGTTCTTGTTATAGAAAAGGGCAAGAACACCTTGCTTGACTTCCGTAACAGAAAAAAATACGTCGCTGCGAACGGCGGCGACGGTATGAAATCGAAATTTCACGGAGCTAACGCTCCCGATCTTATAATTCCCGTTCCGGAGGGAACTGTCGTAAAAGACGCAAAAACCGGAAAAATAATAAAAGATATGAGCTGTTGCGAGCCGTTTGTGCTTTGCAAAGGCGGACGTGGCGGATGGGGGAACCGTCATTTTGCCACGCCTACCCGTCAGGCTCCGCGCTTTGCGAAAACGGGGCGCGAGGGCGAGGAGCGCGAGGTTTTGCTTGAGCTCAAAATGCTTGCCGATGTCGGTTTTGTCGGACTTCCGAGCGTGGGAAAATCCACTTTGCTTTCGGTTATCAGCGCGGCAAGACCTAAGATCGCGGCGTATCACTTCACAACGCTTTCTCCCATGCTCGGAGTTGTTTCCGTCGGCGAAGGGAAAGGTTTTGTTGCGGCGGACATTCCCGGTCTTATAGAAGGTGCGTCCGAAGGGCTCGGTCTCGGCTTTGATTTTCTTCGCCATGTAGACAGATGCCGTTTACTTGTTCACGTTGTCGATATCTCGGCTTCCGAAGGACGCGATCCTACGGACGATCTTATAACGATAAACACCGAGCTTGAAAAATACAGCGCCGATCTTGCTTCACGTCCGCAGATAATTGCGGCAAACAAGTGCGATATTCTCGACCGAGAGCTTGTCGATGTTGTCAAATTCGAAAAATTCTGTGCCGATCACGGCTATGAGATAGTTTACATCAGTGCCGCTACGGGCGAGGGTATAACCGAGCTTTTGCATAAGGTTTATGACAAATTGCAGACGCTTCCTCCCGTTACGGTTTACGAGCCGGAATATGAAGAGGAAGCCGCAGGAGAGCTTATACCGACGGATATTACCGCCCGCAAGGAGGACGGTGTATGGTTTGTTGAGGGCGCGTGGCTCCGCAGACTTATGGAGGGTATCAATCTTGACGACCGCGAATCGATGAATTATTTCGACAGGACGCTTCGTCAGAACGGCATCTATGATAAAATGCGCGAGCTTGGCATTGCAGACGGCGATGTTGTCGACCTCTATGACCTTGAATTCGATTTCGTCGACTGACCATACTTTTCTTTGAAAAGAAAAGTAGGCAAAAGAAACTTCAGTTATTGATTGGTGATATACAGATTTTTCAGTAGCTGCAAAGACGGGCATTATAAAAAAGCAAAAGAAACTTCAGTTATTGATTGGTGATATACAGATTTTTCAGTAGCTGCAAAGACGGGCATTATAAAAAAACAAAAGAAATTTCAGTTATTGAAAAATGACATACAGATTTTTTAGTAACTGCAAAGACAGATATTAAAAAAAGCAAAAGAAACTTTGATTATCGGCAGCGATGTGCAGACTTTATAAAGCCCTCTCCGTCACGGCAAGCCGTGATGCCGCCCTCTTCTCGGCGAAGCTTAACTGTTTTACATTACTGTCTGACAATCTTTATTTCGGAGGTTTTTATGGAAAAGAAATATGCCGTTGTTACGGGAGGTTCCCGCGGAATAGGCGCAGAGATTGTGCGCGAGCTTTGCCGCGCAGGATGCGACGTTATTGCAAATTACAGATCGTCTTCGGAAAAAGCCGAAACGCTTTGTCGTGAAACAGAGGCTGAGGGTTATGGCAGGGCGATACCTTTCTGTGCCGATATTTCACAATCTTCGGAGGCAAGGCGACTTATCTCAAAGGCGATAATGGAGTTTGGCAGAATAGATATACTTGTAAACAATGCCGGAGTTTCAAGTCCCGGAACGCTGCTTGATACGGATGACGAAGAGCTTGAAAGAGTTATGAAAACAAACTTTTACGGGACGTTTTTCTGCACCCGCGCGGCGGCTCGTGAAATGATAAATTCTGGGTGCGGCGGCTCGATAGTCAATATTTCCTCTATGTGGGGAATATGCGGTGCGTCGGGCGAAGCCGTATATTCGGCGTCGAAAGCGGCTGTGCTCAATCTTACAAAATCGCTTGCAAAGGAGCTTGCTCCGGAAAAGATACTTGTAAATTGCATAGCGCCGGGCGTTATAAATACTGATATGAATTCATGCTATGACGATCAGACTATGGATGAGCTGAAAAAAAGAACGCCGCTCGGAAGGCTCGGCGAGCCTTGCGATGTGGCGCGTGCTGTAAGATTTTTATCGCTTGAAAATACATTTATCACAGGGCAGACGCTCTGTGTTGACGGCGGATTTATTCTTTGACCTATCTGTAATATACGTAATAACAGATTATCGTTCGTACTTTTCCTCCGCTTTCGATGTCGGGGGCGGTGATTATAACGCCTTCAAGCGACATAAGCTCGGATACAGACATCTCTTCTATATTGCAGCGGAAAATAACGCGGTTATCCGCAGAAACTATAAGCTGACCGTCACGGACGTTGAATCCGCCGTTTTTGCCTATCACGGAATCGGTATCTCCGTCGCGCTCGGTAGCGTAACGCAATCGGTTGCGGATCATTTTTTCAGCCATTTCAAGCTTGAAGGAAAGTTTCTCCTCCGGTTTTTTGCGTTTGAAAAGGGACATAATTTTCACCTCTCTTTATTTTATAATACCATAATTTTATATAAAAAACAAAGAAAAATTCAAAAATTCGACCGATTTTCAAAAATACTCTTTATTATTTATGAAACTGATGGTAAAATATCAGTACATCTGTGAGATTTTATATTATCGAATTCGACTAATATCATATAAACTATTTTTGCGAGGTAAAAAATGAGCATTGAACAGAATACCATAAAAGAAAACAAGAATTTCTTTCTGCGAACATGGCTCCGCATAAAGACGAGCGAGTACACGTATCTTGCCGCAGCATTTCTTCTTCCGTTTGTTATAATGGCAGGAGTTTTTGCCTGCATGGAATTTCATCCTTTCGGCAACAGTTCTATACTTACGCTGGACTTCCAGGCGCAGTACATTTATTACTATGAAGAGATACGGAATCTGCTCGTTCACGGCGGAAGCTGGCTCTATTCATGGAAGCGCACGCTTGGCGGCGAGTTTATGGGAATTGTGGCGTATTACATGGGCAGTCCGTTCAATCTGCTTCTGGCACTCTTCCCCAAGAAGAACATTGTTGACGCCGTAACGTTCATTCAGCTTTGCAAAATAGGCACGATGGGACTCAACTTCGGAATATATCTGCACAAAACGCGTAAGCTCGGACAGATGAGAACGCTTGCGCTTTCCATGATGTATGCACTTTGCGCATATTCCGTTGTTCAGACGATAGACCCCATGTGGCTTGACGCGCTTGTATTCCTGCCGCTTCTTATTCTCGGCACGGAATCGCTCATCCGCAAAAAGAAAGTAGTCCTTTATATAATTTCGCTTTCGCTCATATTCATTTCAAACTACTATATGGGCTATATGTGCGGAATTTTTACATTCCTTTATTTCTGTTATTATTACTACACGATCCGTCCCGAAATATATAAGGGTGAAAAAAGATTTTTCCGTACTGCTGGCTTTAAGACGTTTATGCGTTTTGTGCTCAGCACGGTGCTTGCGCTCGGAATATCGGCATTTATGCTTTACGGAGCGTGGTATTCGCTCGGATTCGGTAAGATAGGCTTTGCCTCGACCGACTTTTCGCTCTCGCTCAGATTTGATTATCTCGACCTTGTGATAAAGCTTTTGCCCGGCACTTACGACTCGGTAAACCGTGCCGGCGAGCCTATGATATACTGCGGTGCGCTCGCGCTTATGTGCCTGCCGCTGTTCTATCTTTCAAAATCGATACCCAAACGCCAGAAGATAGCCGCAACGGCTATGCTCGCGGCGCTTGTCATAAGCTTTACCGTAAACACGGTCGACCTTGTATGGCACGGATTTTCAACGCCTAACTGGCTCAATTACAGATATTCTTATGTTTTCTCTTTCTTCATACTTACTATGGCTGCCGATGCCATAAAGGGACTCGGAAAGATAAAACTTTCTCATATTGTGGTTACCGGAGTTTCGTTCTCCGTACTTGTTCTTATAATACAGAAGCTGCACATCAACTTCCAGCAGGGAGACAAGAGCGTACCGCTCTCTTCGGCAGGCTGTATTATGTTTTCGCTTATAGTTATAGCGCTCTATACGGTAATACTCAAGTTCATACGTGACAAAAAGACTACCGAAGCTGCGGCATTCGTGCTTGCTGCCGTCGTATGTGTGGAGATGTTCGTGGCGTCGCTTCTCAGCGTTGTCGGCGTTCAGAACGAAGTAGGCGTTACAAAGTACAATAACTATCTTGACTCAAACGGTCAGGAGGTTTACAGCTCCTATAACGGAAGCGTACAGAGAATTCAGAACGTTGTGGACAAGATTCTTGAAAGCGATAAGACCTTCTACCGTATGGAAAGCACCGTTTACCGTAAAAACGGCGGCGTAAACGAGCCTATGGCATACGGCTTCAACGGAATTTCACATTCTACTTCAACCCTTAACGCAAATATTATAAGAATGATGGCGAGAATGGGCTATTCCTCAGATTCGCATTGGACAAAATATCTCGGCGGAACGCCCGTTTCGGACGCACTCCTCGGAATAAAATACGTTATAACAAAGAATGATACGCTCGACGGAAACATTTTCAAAATAGCGGCGCAGGGCGAAGAGGGCTATCAGATAGTCAAGTCCGACAATATTATCTACGCAATGCAGAACACAAAGGCACTTTCCGTAGCCTACGGTGTAAGCGAAAACGTTATAAGCGATATGAACGAGCTTACCTATCCGCCTTATATTTCCGGCATAGATTATCAGGACAGACTTCTTAAATCCATGCTTTCCGAAAGCGGTGTTTCGGGCGAAGTTCTTAAAGGAATAACCGCTTCGATGAGCTCCGAAAACTGCACGCGCTCGACCTTCAACCAGACGCATAAATTCACGGTTGACGGCGAGGAAAAAGAAATTCAGAATCCCTACTACTGCTTTGAGAAAAAGCAGGACGGCGGAAAAGCTCTGCTTGACTTTACGATGCCTGCGGACGGTCCCGTGTATTTCCACTTCACGGCGGCAAACTTCGGCAAGACTTTCAAAGTGTATGTAAAGAAGAACAACGAATCAGCAAAGTTTGTTTCCGACTATTTCGGACTTGAGACCTCCTGCATAATGAAGCTCGGCGATTTCAAAAAGGGAGATACGGTAACGGTTGAGCTCAGACTCAATGATGACGCGCTTTATATTTCAAAAGAATCAAAATATTTCTTCTATTATATAGATTATACGGCATTGACAGAGGCGTTCGACCAGCTTTCATCCGCCGAAATGCTTATAGAGGATTACGGAAACGATTATCTCAAAGGCACGATAGATCAGCCCACAGGTCAGGAGCTTATCTTTACGTCCATCCCTTACGATGCAGGCTGGAACGTATATATCGACGGAGAAAAAGCCGAAACGCTTATGGTATGCGATTCGCTTCTTGCAGTAAAGTCAACTGCCGGATATCACGATATAGAGTTCAGATATATGCCCAAAGGCTATATTGCGGCCATAATTCTTACCGTTATTTCGGCACTGCTTATGATATGCTTTATCATATTTGTAAAGGTTGAAAAAGTAAGACGCTTTGTTTATGCCAAGCTCGGAAAGAAATATGTTCCTTACGGAGTTTCCGGCGATATGATATTCCCGACGGAAAACGTTCCTGACGAGCCGGATGTTTCGGAGGAGATATCTCCGCTTGCCGGAATGATAGAAGAACCGACAGAACCCGAAAGTACAACTGCCGAAACGGAAGAAACGGCGGTTGAAAATTCCGAAAATACGGAAGAAAACAAATAAAAAAGCAAGCAAATCGGGGGAGGAAACTTTCCCGATTCGTTTTTGATGAAAGAGGACAAAATGGCGTTTGACGTTATATTTGCGACGGCTGTCGCGCACGAGCTTGACTCTGTTTTGCGCGGAGCAAGGATAGAGAAGGTCTATCAGCCGTCGAAGGAAGAAATACTGCTTTTCTGCCGTGTGGGCAGGGAAACGAAAAAGCTGATAATTTCGGCTTGCCCATCGTCGGCAAGGGTATGCTTTACCGATTCTCAGGCAGAAAACCCGGCGGTGCCGCCAATGCTGTGTATGCTTTTGCGAAAGCATCTTTCGGGCGCGCTGATAGAAGAAATCGGTACGGTCGGCTTTGAACGTGCGATAAAGATAACCTTTTCCTGTCACGACGAGCTCGGCTTTGAGTGCAGAAGGTATATCATAGCGGAGATAATGGGTAAGTACAGCAACATTATTTTTGCGGGTGACGACGGCGGAAAAATGAAAATTCTCGGCGTGACAAAGCCGGTCGACTTCACAACCAGCCGCGTGCGCCAGGTTTTACCGGGAATGATATATGAGGCTCCGCCTCCGCAGGAGAAGCTTGATCCGCTTAAAGAAACTTACGAAGGCTTTATTTCGCGATTTGAAAACTATCCTGCCGGAAAGGATGCGGACAGATTCTTTATTGATACTTATCTTGGATTTTCTCCCACTGTGGCGCGTGAGCTTGTATGCAGAGCAGGCGCTGTCGGCAGGTGTGCCTCCGAAACGGACCCGGAAAAGCTTTACCGTGCGTTTTCGGCGCTTATGGAAAACGTAAGGAACAGGGTGTTTGTGCCTTATATGGCACTGGGACTTGGCGGAGAGCCTGAGGAGTTTTCGTACACGGAGATAACGTATCTACCCGGAGCGGGTAAGAGATATGAAAGCTTTTCGGAGCTTCTTTCGGCGTTTTACGGCGAAAAAGCGGAAGCCGAAGCGCTGAAAAACCGAATCGGTGCGACGGAAGCACTTTTGCAAACGGCAAAAAAACGTCTTACAAAAAAGCTTGACGTTATTTCCGAAGAGCTTGCGGAGTGCGGGGATGCGGACAAATTCAGGCTGTGGGGCGAGCTTATAACGGGATCGCTTTACAGACTTTCCGGCAAGGCGAAATTTGCGGAGGTCGAAAATTATTATTCCGATCCTCCGGAAAAAGTAAAAATTCCGCTTGATGAAAAGCTTACGGCGTCACAAAACGCCGCAAGATACTATAAAAAATACAACAAGCTGAAAACGGCGAGGGTGATTGCCTCAGAGCAGGCGGAAAAGGCGCGCGCAGAGCTTGAATATCTGAAAACCGTCGAAGCTTCGCTTTCGCTTTGCGAATGTGCCGCCGATGTTTCCGAAATAAGAGAAGAGCTGGTGAAAACGGGTTATTTGCGCCGTCCCGTACAGGTGAAAGGGCAGAAGCCGAAGAAAACGGAGCCGATGTATTTTCACACCTCTCTCGGCAGGGAGATAATCTGCGGAAAAAACAATACTCAGAATGATTTTCTTTCCACAAAGTTTGCCGAAAAAAACGATTGGTGGTTTCATGTCAAGGGCGGCGCGGGATCGCACGTTATAATGCGCTGTGAAGCGGACGAAGATCCCGACGCAAGAGATTTTACGGAAGCGGCTCAGGCGGCGGCATATTTTTCCGACGAAAGGGCTTCTTCAAATGTTGCGGTGGATTATACGAGAGTGAAGTTCGTGAAAAAACCGTCCGGCTTGGCGCCGGGGCATGTTCTTTATACCGATTACTATACGGCGTATGTAAATCCCGCAAAACCGAAAGGATGAAAATATGACAGACCTTTATATAAAACAGCACGTTTTTACGATAGGTGAAAGGTTCACCGTTTACGGCGAAGACGGAAGCGAAAGATTTTATGTCGAGGGCGAAGTGTTTTCGCTGCCTAAAACATTTCATATAAGCGACGCCGCCGGGAACGAAGTCGCGGAGATCTCGCGAAGGCTTTTCTCTTTCCCCGTAAAATATGATGTTTCCGCAGACGGGTGCGACGTGACGATAAGCAAAAAAATAACGTTTATATATCCGTCTTATACGGTAGAAGAACTCGGCTGGCGGATAGAGGGCGAATTTTTGAGTCACGAATACGAAATTACAAACGAAGACGGCGTAGTCGCAACGGTATCGAAGGAGTGGTTTACGTTCGGAGACGCTTATCGTCTGCGCGTAATGAACGACGGCGACGTACTTACGGCGCTTTGCGCACTTATTGTTATAGACGCCTGCCTTGCGACGTCGAATAACGGTTGACGACCAAAAAAGTTTCAAGCGCGGAATATTTTTTACAATAAATTTGTTTACTTTTCGAAATAAACGTGCTATTATAATAGTTAATGCAAAATATATATAATTTTTATTATATGCAAATAAAAAACGGAGGAAAAAACATGGCAAGAAAAATGATTTCCATGGACGGTAACACCGCTGCCGCACACGTTTCGTATGCGTTTACGGAAGTTGCCGCAATCTATCCCATCACGCCCTCAAGTCCTATGGCTGAAAACACGGACACATGGTCTGCGGGCGGACTCAAAAACATTTTCGGAGACAAGGTAAAAGTTGTCGAGATGCAGTCTGAAGCAGGTGCGGCAGGCGCCGTACACGGCTCACTCGCTGCAGGCGCTCTTACAACGACTTATACGGCTTCACAGGGACTTCTCCTTATGATCCCCAATATGTACAAAATCGCCGGAGAGCTTCTCCCCTGCGTTATCCACGTTTCCGCACGTTGCGTTGCTTCTCACGCACTCAACATTTTCGGTGATCACTCCGACGTGTATGCCTGCCGTCAGACAGGTTTCGCTATGCTTGCCGAATCCAACCCTCAGGAAATAATGGATCTCGGCGCGGTCGCTCACCTTTCAACAATCAAGGGCAGAGTACCGTTTATCAACTTCTTCGACGGTTTCAGAACTTCTCACGAAATCCAGAAAATCGAAGCATGGGATTATGACGATCTCAAATCGATGATAGACAAGGATGCTCTCGCAGCATTCCGCGCACGCGCTCTCAACCCCGAACATCCCGTTCTTCGCGGCTCGGCAGAAAACGGCGATATATTCTTCCAGCACAGAGAAGCCTGCAACGAATATTACAATGCTCTTCCCGATATTGTTGAAGAATACATGGGCAAGGTAAACGAAAAGCTCGGTACAAACTATCAGCTCTTCAACTACTACGGCGCTCCGGATGCAGACAGAGTTATCATAGCTATGGGTTCTGTATGCGACGTTGCAGAAGAAGTTATAGACTATATGAACGCTCACGGCGAAAAGGTAGGTCTTGTAAAGGTTCGTCTTTACCGTCCTTTCCGTGCGGACAAGCTCATCGCGGCTATTCCCGAAACATGCAAGAAGATCGCCGTTCTCGACAGAACAAAGGAACCCGGATCTCTTGGCGAGCCGCTTTATCTTGATGTTGTTACAGCCCTTGCTCAGGCAGGAAAGACTGTAAAGGTTGTCGGCGGACGTTACGGACTCGGCTCAAAGGATACGCCTCCCGCATCTATCTTTGCGGTTTATGAAAACCTCGCCAAAGATGCTCCCAAAAACGGCTTTACGATCGGTATCACCGATGACGTTACGGGACTTTCCCTTGAAGAAAAGCCCGCTCCCGACACAGCTCCCGCAGGCACTATCGCATGCAAGTTCTGGGGTCTTGGCGGCGACGGCACGGTTGGCGCAAACAAGAACTCGATAAAGATCATCGGCGACCACACCGACAAATACATTCAGGCATACTTCCAGTATGACTCAAAGAAGACAGGCGGCTTTACGGTTTCTCACCTCCGCTTCGGCGATACTCCCATAAAGAGTCCGTACTATATAACAAAGGCTGACTTTGTTGCCTGCCACAATCACGCTTATCTTGAGCAGTATGATATGGTGTCCGACGTAAAACCGGGCGGCGTATTCCTTCTTGACTGCCCCTGGACAGAAGCCGAACTTGACGAAAAGCTTCCCGGCTCCGTTAAGTCCTATATCGCAAACAACAACGTAAACTTCTATGTTATAGACGCTACCGGCACGGCTATGAAGCTTGGCAACGTTAAGGTTAAGAACACGGTACTTCAGTCCGCATTCTTCTCTCTTGCAAAGGTTCTCCCCGCAGAGGAAGCTATCGAATACATGAAGAAGATGGCATACAAGTCCTACTCAAAGAAGGGCGAAGCTATCGTAAACCTCAACTATGCAGCTATCGACGCAGGCGCAGGTGCAGCAGTTAAGGTAAATGTTCCAGTTGACTGGAAAACAGCAGAAAAAGAAGCTGCAAAGGCTCCCGCAGAAGGAAACAGAGCAGACCTTGTAAACTTTGTAAACAACATTGCACGTCCCGTAAACGCAATGAAGGGCGACTCTCTCCCCGTTTCCGCATTCAAGGATTGTGCAGACGGCACATATCCGCAGGGTGCGTCCGCTTACGACAAGCGCGGCGTTGCGGTTAAAGTTCCCGTATGGCACGCTGAAAATTGTATTCAGTGTAACCAGTGTTCTTATGTATGTCCTCACGCCGCTATCCGTCCCTTCGCTATGAGCGCAGACGAAGCCGCAAAGGCTCCCGCTTGCACAAAGTTCACGGCTAAGATGATGGGTAAGGGATGCGAAGATTATAAATTCACCATCGCAGTATCTCCTCTTGACTGTATGGGTTGCTCGCTCTGCGTGAACGTATGTCCCACAAAGCCCGAGAAGAGAGCACTCGAAATGGTTCTCACAGAGACTCAGCTCGATCAGCAGCCCGCTTTCGATTACGCTGTAAACAACGTAACAAAGAAAGCTACTCCTTTTGCCGATACAACGGTTAAGGGAAGCCAGTTCAATCAACCGCTGCTTCAGTTCTCAGGCTCTTGCGCAGGTTGTGCGGAAACAACTTATGCACGCCTTATCACACAGCTCTTCGGCGAGAAGATGTATATCTCCAACGCTACGGGTTGTTCTTCTATCTGGGGTGGTTCAGCTCCTTCAACGCCTTACACGGTAAACAATGAGAGCGGTCACGGTCCGGCATGGGCAAATTCCCTCTTTGAAGATAACGCAGAGCACGGTCTCGGTATGCTTACAGCCGTTAAACATCGTCGCGCACACCTTGCAGACGTTGTAAAAGCGCTTATCGCCGTTGAATACTGCGACGCCGATATCAAGGCAGCAGGCGCAGAATGGCTTGAAAAGATGGATACAGACGCTTCCGCAGAAGCAGGCAAGAAGCTTGTTGAAGCTTGCAAAGCAGCTGTTGACCCCGATCTTACCGGAACACAGTGGGAAGAGGCTTGGCTTGCAAACGGAAAGAAATGTCCGTGCGAGGCTTGCACTCTTGCAAGAGAAGTTATCGAAAGCGCCGATATGCTCGCTAAGAAGTCCGTATGGATCTTCGGTGGCGACGGCTGGGCTTATGATATAGGCTTTGGCGGTCTTGACCATGTTCTCGCTTCCGGCGAAAACGTAAACGTTATGGTATTCGATACCGAAGTTTACTCTAATACCGGCGGTCAGGCATCAAAGGCAAGCCAGGTAGGTCAGGTTGCACAGTTCGCAGCGGCAGGTAAGGCTATAAAGAAGAAGAACCTTGCGGAAATAGCTATGAGCTACGGCTATGTTTACGTTGCACAGGTTGCCATGGGCGCAGATATGAATCAGACTGTAAAGGCTATTGCGGAAGCAGAAGCTTACAACGGTCCTTCACTTATCATCGGTTACGCTCCTTGCGAAATGCACGGCCTTAAGGGCGGCATGAGCAACTGCCAGTCCGAAATGAAGAAGGCTGTTGACGCAGGCTATTGGCAGATGTTCCGTTTCAACCCCGCAAACGTTGCAGAGGGCAAGAACCCGCTGACAATCGACTCCAAAGAGCCTACAACCGACTACATTGAGTTCATCAAGAGCGAAACACGTTACAGCAGACTTGTTCAGTCCTTCCCCGAAAGAGCAGAAAAGCTCTTCGCAGAAGCAAGCGAGCTTGCAAAAGAGAAGTATCGTCATCTTGTTGATCTTAAAAATATGTACGAAACAGAAGTAAAAGAATAATCTGTTAAAAAAAGAAAAAATGCTCCGGCAATATTATTTGCCGGAGCATTTTTATATTCAAAAATAGCCCGTTTGATGTTGACAAAGCAATTTTGCCGTGATATGATACAGTGACTTTATTAAAAACGGAAACAAAAAAGAGAGGAACCTTATATGGATTTTATCTTACCGTTGGAAAATAAAAAACCAAGCGATGAAAAACTTCTGAAAACGCTTCAGGCGAAGCTTTCGGAAGGGGAACGCGAGCTTTTCAGAATTGTAACCGATCTTTCTCCCGACGGAAACTACGGGGATTCGGTGGTCGAATTTACCGACAAAAAGATAACGGCAGTATATCACGGCGAAAGCGGTGAAGTCGAATCGCTGTCCGTTTCATATGATGAAATTGACGGACTTTCGATAAAACGCATGTACGGAAACGCATTCCTGCTTGCGATAATGAAGAGCGGAAAAAAAACAGAGCTTGCAAGAGCTACATATGCGGTTACGGCGCTTTTCAATGCGGCGGTGCTTTTTGCCGATAAAATTATAGCCGGCACACCGATAGACGAAGCCGTTGAAGGTGTTGAAACAGCTTATCGCAGTTTTTGTACCGTTTGTCCCAAATGCGGAAGGAAGCTTGTCCGTCCGGGCGCGGACTGTCTTAACTGTGCGTCAAAGGGAAGGCTTGTATCAAAGCTCGCAAAGTATGTAAAGCCCGAAATAAAACCGATAATTCTTTCGGTAATAATGTCTGTCGTTATAACGGCGCTTAGTCTTGTGCCGCCTTATGTAACAAAAATGCTGGTTGACGACATTATTCCGAATAAAAATAAAAAGATGCTGTATATTATAGTTGCGTTCCTGTTCGGAACGTATCTTATGCAATATCTGATAGGCGCCATCAGAGGGGCGCTCCTGCGTCGTGCGGGCGACAGCATAGTTGCCGATCTGCGAAACGATGTTTTTGAAAAGGCGCAGCACCTTCCGATGAAGTTTTACGATAAGACCTCAACAGGCTCTGTAATAAACCGTATAAGCAACGATACAAGCAATCTTCAGTCGTTTATACTCCGTATTACGCAGGAAGTGATTACTCAGCTGTTCTTGCTTGTGGGTATTATTATAATAATGATAACGATGAATTGGAAGCTTTCGCTTCTTTCGCTTATTCCCGTGCCGTTTGTGGTATATGCGTCAAAAAAGTTCGGAAGAAAGATACGTCCGTTTTATCGCCGCATATGGCGTAAATGGACGGCTGTCTCCTCTGTTCTCACGGATTCAATACCGTGTATCAGAGTTGTAAAATCGTTTTCGGGAGAAAAACGCGCTTCAAAAAGGCTTGAAAAACAAAACCGCGAATGGCTTAAGGTCAGCGTCCGCGCAGGAAAAATGTCAAGCATTTTCACATCGGCGGTGTCTTTTGTCGTTGTTTGCGGTTCGCTTATAATATGGAATGTCGGCGGACTTGAAGTTATTGAAGGCAAAAGCGGAATATCGCTCGGTTTGCTTGTGTCGTTCATATCGTATACTTCAATGTTTTACGGACCTGTAAACTTCTTTGCGGGACTCAACGATTCGTACCAGAGTGCACTTACGTCAGCCGAGAGAGTTATGGATATTCTCGATGCCGAACCCGAGCATGACGACGGCAAGGGCAATATGCCGGAGCGCATAAACGGCAAGGTCGAATTCCGCCATGTAAGCTTTTCTTTCGATAAAACAAAAAACGTGCTTTCCGATATAAATCTTACCATAGAGCCGGGAGAGGCGGTCGGTATTGTCGGAACAACGGGTTCGGGTAAAACAACGCTTATAAATCTTTTCATGCGGTTTTATGATAACTACGACGGACAGATACTGCTCGACGGAAAAGACATAAAATCAATCGATATGAGCTGGTTCCGCTCGAAGATAGGATATGTTCAGCAGGAAGCGATGATGTTTTCCGACACTATATTCAACAACATAGCGTACGGTAAACCGAACGCAGGCATAGAAGAAGTGCTTAAGGCTGCCGATATAGCAAACGCGCACGAGTTTATACTTCGCCATCCGGACGCATATGATACGGTGCTCGGTGAGCGCGGCGTGGGACTTTCCGGCGGCGAAAGGCAAAGAATATCGATTGCAAGAGCGATTCTCAACAATCCCAGCGTGCTTATTTTTGACGAGGCGACAAGTGCTGTGGACTCGGAAACGGAAAAGCTTATTCAGGACGCGATAAACAACCTTGTAAAAGGCAGAACAACGCTTATGATAGCTCACAGGCTTTCCACGCTTAAACAGGCGGACAAGATAGTTGTTATAGATAAAGGTCGCATACTTGAATTCGGCACGCCGGACGAGCTTATGGCGAAGAAAGGCAAGTATTATAAGCTTGTAAAGATCCAGTCTATGGCGGAGAGCGTAAAGCTGGATAAGGAAAGAGAACATTTTGATTGACGGGAGGAGGATAAAGATGATAGGATTTTTTATAAGCGGCGATGAAGCCCGCATAACAAGAACCGCAAATACTACCGTCAGACTTGAAATGTATGACGGAAGATGCTTTGAAAATCTTGAGCCTATAAGACTTTTTCCTGTGTCCGGCATTACAAAATACATATCTCTTACAGATGAAAACGGAAAAGAAGTTGCGATAATACGCGATCTTGACCATCTTATGCCCGATTCCGCAGAAGCGGTAAGAAAGTGTCTTGAATCGTATTATATCGTTCCGAAGATAAAGAAGATACTTTCCAGAGTGGAAAAGTACGGCAACATAACGTGGACTGTGGATACTGACAGAGGCAGGCACAGTTTTTCGATACTCAACACAAGCATAGACATAAAAACGCTGTATGACGGGCGAATACTTGTCCGCGACTCAAACGACAACCGTTATGAGATAGAGGATGTGCATAAGCTTGACAAGGACAGCCTGAATCTTTTGAAATTTGATATGTAGGAGGAAAACAATGAAACTTGTAATTGCGGTGATCAACAACGACGACAGCAGAACGGTTATAACGGCACTGACGGGAAGAGACTTTTTTGTAACGCAGCTTTCAACAACCGGAGGCTTTCTTATGGTCGGAAACACAACTCTTCTCATAGGCACGGAAAAAGAACGCCTGCCGGAGCTTAAGGAAATACTGAAAAAATACTGTGTAACGCGCGAAAAGATGAATCCTTCGATCGAAGCGCTCGGACGCAGTATGCTCAATCACTCCGTTGAGGAAAAAGTGACGATAGGCGGTGCTGTAATGTTCACGCTTTCGGTGGACGAATTTGAAAAAATTTAAGTACGGAAAATAAAAACAAAACGGCAAAAGCGTTTTTCGCTTTTGCCGTTTTATTTAAATAATCATTGCTCCGATTTGTTTTCGTTCATACGGCGCTCGACCTCTTCGGTCAAAACGCTCATTTTTACGTCAAGCGCGGAGCAGATGTTTCTCAAAGTTGCCTTTGAGGGCGTTCTCAGCCCGCGTTCTATCTGAACTATCTGCGCTCTGCCTACTACGGCAAAGCCGCTCAGAACTTCCATTGACATATTCTTCTTTTTCCGATACTCGGAAATTACTTCGCCTAAAATCTTAGGATCAAGAGTCTGCTCTGACATGTGGTATTCCTCCTTGTTTTTATACATCTTTTTTATTTTTTCTTCGGCAAAGCCGATATGCAAAACGACCCCCGCTTGCGCGGGGATCGTAATTTATCCCGTCATCTGTTGCAGCAGCAAAGAACTACGCAAGCTATTACAATAACCCACAGACAGGTGTTGTTGCCATCAAAAAGATTGCAAAGACAGTTGTTCATAAAATATCCTCCCTTCGCCGCTTTGCGGCAAATATGAATAATAATCCTGTGAGACAGGTTGCTTTAAGTATTTCCCCCGTCTGATATTATTCTATGAGGATATTGTCGAAACGTGCCGGATTATTTATTTTTCTTTTTTTCTGTTCCTATGGAGTAACCTATTACAAATGTTCCTGCCATTACGGCGGTGTCAACAAGCACTTCCACAACATTTACAGCCACTATCTGATAAATAACACTGCCGACTATGTTGAATACGCCGAAGCCGAGCGCAAATACATCGGCTGTGTCTCCCGCCGAGCTTCCTCCGCCGAAAGCGGCGATAAGCTTGAGTACGGTATATGCTGCAAGCGATATTATAGGTATTATGTGGGCTACAAGCGTTGCGCTGAGCATCCCTGCGCGATGTTTTGCGGCGAATGCGCCGCATGCTCCCCACGCATATATTGCGCCGGCAACTATAAGGACGCTGAGCAGGGAAAGCTCGCTTACGTTTTGCTGACCTATCGGATTCCATATCGCTATCGAGCCGAGCTTTATGAACTTGTCCGGCAGCATAAGCAATGCAATATAGATTGCTGTCGATGCCAGCGGAACAAGCGCCGTAAGATATGCAACATTGAATTTCTTTTCTTTTTTCATTTTGTTTCCTTTCATATCTCGACCGTTCCGTCGAGCGCAAAAGAGTATATATATGTGTGGTCAGGACTTTTTCCGAAAAGCTCCCGGCAGGCATATTTGTAATAGCCGAGTTGGCGGCTGTGACGCTCTGCGAGTATTTTTTTTATTTCATCCTCGCCTGTTTCATCGGGGAAGAAATCGGTTTTATAGTCTATAAGTATCAGTTCGCCGTTTTTGGTTTTAGCCGCGCAGTCGATAACGCCCTGAACCATAAGACGTTCGCCTTTAAGTGCCTCTTTAGTCTTTTCATCCTCCGAAAAGCTTTCGGCAGGATAGAAGATTATAAACCGTTTTTCTCTGTAAAGTGCTTCGGCGTCGCGCATAAGAGCTGCCAAAGGCGAGGCAAAGAACCTTTCCAGTTTTCGCACGTTCAGCTTTTCGCTGTCGCCGGAAAACAGGAATTTGTTTTCGGCAAGTCGCTTTATTTCCGCTTTTACGCCGAATTTATCGACATAGCCGAAATCAAAGAACTGCATAAACGTATGCATCGCCGTTCCGCGTGAAGCGCCGCTGTCACTTTCGCCCGCTATAAACACGGGAACAATCGGCTCGGACGGAGCAGGTAAAGCATCTGTCTTCGCCGAATCGTCTTTCTCGTCAAGCACGTCCGGAAACAGCTTTGAAACCGAAAGCTTTGAAGGTATTCTGCTCAGAAGCTCGTGCGGATAGACAAAATCAAGTCTTTTTTCGGCGAGATAGCGTCCTTCGGCATATGTACCGGAGTTTTTCTCTTCTGTCTTTGTTTGCGGTTTTTCCGTTGTGTCAAGCTCTGTCATAAAGTCAATTGAACAAAGCTCGGGACATTCCGAAAGTCCTGTGCAGATAAGATCGAGCATAGATTTGCATTTTTTTCTGGCATATGCTGAGAAAATGCTCCTGCGCAGGCTACATTCGGAGGAAGGATCCGTGAAGTCGTATTTTTTTGCATTTTTTTCATCGCAGCTGCCTGTTATCACAAGACGTCGCTTGGCGCGGGTGAGCGCAACGTAAAGCAGTCTGCATTTTTCTTCGCTTTGGCGCGAGGACTGAATTTCCGTCGCCGCGCGGCGCATCGGAGTTTCGATTCGCTTGGCGTTTTCATATATTCTCGGCGCGAGCGGCATTCCGCGAACGGCTACGGCATTGTCTTTTGCGGAATCGCGGTTGAAGCCACGTGATGTATCGCAGAAAAACACAGTATCGAATTCAAGACCTTTTGAGCCGTGAACCGTCATTATTCTTACGGCGTCGGCTCCTCCGCCGAAGCCCGACATATCGACCTTTGAGTCGGTGTCTATAAGCTCGTCGATGAACGAGATGAATGTATAAAGTCCGCGACTTCCTCCGCTCTCAAAACTGCGCGCATAATCGTAAAGGCGGCGTAGGTTTGTATTTACGCCTGTTTTGTCGCCTCCGCACAGCGCCGTTATCTTTGTCTTTGAATATACTTCGCGGACAAGCTCTCCGCAGGTGCATATTTTGGCGCGACTGCGGAACTGCTCGTGGTCGGACAGAAATCTTTTTCCTTTTGCAAAGCCCGTTTTTTCCGTAAATGCTTTCAGTGCGGAGTAAAGCGAGCCTGTTTTTTTGCAGCGCCTTATGTATATCAGCTCGTCAAGCGTCACACCGTAGAGCGGACTTTTAAGCGTTGCGGCGAGATAAACATCGCGCGACGGATTGTCTATTGTATTGAGAAGCGAGAGCGCAAGAAGCACTTCGGGGCTTTGAAAAAATTCCTTTGCCGTTCCGTTGCGACAAGGCACGCCGCGTTTTTCAAGCTCGGCGGCTATGTCGGAAGCGTATGCTCCCGTAGGCATAAGCACGGCGATATCGCCTGCTTTCACTTCTCCCGATGAAATAAGCGCAGATATTTTTTCGGCTGCGACGGCGGCTTCGGTAAGCGAGGGGTTTTCATCGGATTTACATACTATGTGCATTTCGGGAAGGGGAGATATCAATTCTGTTTTTCCGCAGACAAGCTTTTCGTCATCGCCGTATGAGATTTTTCCGTCCGTATTCATAATTGTCGAAAAAACGGCGTTTGTAAGGTTGATTACTTTATCTGCCGAACGGAAATTTTCCGAAAGGAAAAACTTTGCGGCTTTGTCGCCGTTTTGCTCTCCGTATTTTTTTCGGCTGTCAAGCTGTGCGGTGAATATTGAAGGCTCGGCGCCGCGAAAATCGTAAATGCTTTGTTTTATGTCTCCTACGGTGAAAAGATTGTCCTCTCTTGCGATAAGCGTAAATATCTTGTTCTGAAGCTCGTTTGTGTCCTGATATTCATCTATGTAAACCTCGTCGAATCGCGACGATATTTCCTTTGCTGCCGCTGTGGGACAGTCGTTGTCTGAATCATACAGCAGATCGAGCGCAATACGTTCAATGTCCGAAAAGCCGAGCATGTGTCGCCGCTTTTTTTCGTCGGAAAGGCGACGGTCGTATTCTCTGAAAAATTTTATAAGGTCATTTTGGAGGCTTTCCGTTTCCGAGAGTGCCTTTTTCAGCATGTCGCCGGTGCAGGAGAAAAAGTTTTTGCGAAGCTCGGCAAGCTCTTTTTTGAATTTTTTGTCGCGGATATTTTTGAAATATTCAAGCTCCGGAGTTTTGAACTGCGACTTTACCTGCCCGCATTTTACGGAGCGCGATTCAAAATCAGAAAGATATTCTCTTATATCTTCGTATGGCGCGCCCAAAAAAAGTTTGTTATAAAGCACCCTGCACAGGTCATAGTCGGCTTCAAATGCGGCTTCCCAACCCGAAGCGCCTTCGCTTGCACGGATGGTTTTCAGCGCGGTGCCGAAAAAATTCATATAATGTCTTGCAAGCTCTCTTGCAATGCCGTATATGGCTTTTCCCCAGAAAGAAAGATGAAATTCTGCGTTTTCGGGCGGATCCTTTATCGCTTTTTCTCTGTTTACGCAGCCGGAGTAAAAATCGTGAAGCTTTACTGTTACGGGTGCGAGGGCATTGTCGGATGACGGAGAACCGAGTGTATCCGAAAATTTCGGGAAATCCGAAATTTCGTTTTCTTTTGAAATGTTTCCGTCATAATAATCGGAAATAAGCTCGTCCGCTATATCGAGCTTCATTATTTTTTCGGCGTCTGCGTCAAGCACGCCGAACCCCGATATACCTGTATCCTGAAAGTTTTCGCGGATAAGGTCAAGACAAAAACCGTCTATCGTGCTTATTTTTGCGGAGGGAAGAAGAAGCATCTGACGAATGAGTCGTTTGTCCGAAGGATTTTTAACGCTTTCTTCGCTGAGTGCTTTTTCTATTCTCGTTACAAGCTCGGCTGCGGCGGCACGTGTGAACGTTACAACGAGCAGCCGCGAAACGTCAGCAGCTCCCGAGCATACGCGCTCGGTTATGCGCCTTGTAAGAACGGAGGTTTTTCCGCTTCCTGCGGCGGCGCTTACTGCAAGAGAAATACCGCTTGCGTCTATTGCTTTTCTTTGCGACGGCGTCCAGTTGATTTCGCCCATAATCGGTATTCCTCCTTTGCCCGAAAATATTTACTTATAATAATTATATAATCTTTGAGCGGCTATGTCAATAAAAATATTGACGTGCTTTTCAGCATGAAAAAACGGCAGAAGCAAATTTTGCTTCTGCCGCATGATACATTTTGTTTACGCTTTGCCGTTTGAGCCGAGAACATCGACAATCTTGTGCTTGACCATCTTCTTTACTTCGTCTCTGCCTACGGAGAGGTAAGTTCTGGGGTCGAATACTTCGGGCTGATTTGCAAGTACTCTGCGGATTCCCGCCGTCATTGCAAGACGGATATCGGAGTCGATGTTTATCTTGCAGACAGCCATCTTTGCAGCCTGACGAAGCTCTTCTTCGGGAATACCGATAGCGTCGGGCATATGACCTCCGAGAGCGTTGATCTCTTTTACGCAGTCCTGAGCAACGCTGGAAGCGCCGTGAAGAACGATCGGGAATTCGGGAAGTCTCTTTTCGATTTCTTCAAGAATATCGAAACGGAGCGGGGGCGGAACGAGGATACCGTCCGCATTGCGTGTGCACTGTGCGGGTGTGAACTTATATGCGCCGTGAGAAGTGCCGATAGCGATAGCGAGAGAGTCAACTCCTGTGCGGGAAACGAACTCTTCAACTTCTTCGGGGCGTGTGTAGGAAGAATCTTCAGCTGCGACGTGAACGTCGTCTTCGATTCCTGCAAGCTTGCCGATCTCGCCTTCTACAACTACGCCGTGAGCGTGAGCATAATCAACAACTTTCTTTGTGAGCGCGATGTTCTCTTCAAAAGAATATTTTGAACCGTCGATCATAACGGATGTAAAGCCGCTGTCAATGCAGGCTTTGCAGATATCGAAATCTGCGCCGTGATCGAGATGAAGAGCGAAATCAACGCCTGTATCTTCAACTGCTGCTTTTGCAAGAGCCATAAGATATGCGGGTTTTGCATATTTTCTTGCGCCTGCAGATACCTGAAGAATAACGGGTGATTTTTCTTCGGCCGCAGCTTCCGTTATAGCCTGAATGATCTCCATATTGTTGATGTTGAAGGCGCCTACGGCATATCCGCCGGCATAAGCCTTTTTGAACATTTCCTTTGTTGTTACAAGTGCCATTTATAAAATCCTTTCCTGCCGCAAATGCGGCAATTCAAATTTCTGCAATTTATATTTTATACCGATTTTCCGTTTTTTGCAATACATAACCCGAAAATTTAATATTTTATATACATTTTTTCTTTTGTCTCTCAACCGAAAAAAGCACCCTTTGCGAGGGTGCTTTTTACTGTACTCAGTCTTCTTTAAGAGCGTCTTTTCTGGAAAGATTTATTCTGCCCTTTTCGTCCATACCGAGGAATTTAACGGTTATCTTGTCGCCTACGGAAACAACATCCTCAACGTTTTCAACTCTCTTTGTGTCGAGCTTTGAAATGTGAACGAGTCCTTCTTTTCCGGGAGCGATTTCAACAAACGCGCCGATAGGAATTATTCTTGTTACCGTGCCTGTGTAGCAACAGCCTTCAACAGGCTCGAATACGATGGCGTCGATAATGCCTTTTGCAACGTAAGCGTCCTCTTTGTTTACTGCGAGGATGAAGATCGAGCCGTCCTCTTCGATGTCTATCTTTGTATTTGTTTCGGCTGTGATCTTCTGAATTACTTCGCCGCCCTTGCCGATAACTTCTCTTATCTTATCGGGGTTGATCTTCATTGAGATCATCTTCGGAGCGTACTTGCCTACATCTGCTCTGGGTTCGGGTATTGCCTTGAGAATTACTTCATCTATGATATAATCTCTGCCTTTGTGAGTTGTTTCAAGAGCGTTTTTGATTATTTCGGGAGTAAGACCGTCAATCTTAAGGTCCATCTGAATGGATGTTATACCCTTGTGAGTTCCGGCAACCTTGAAGTCCATATCGCCGTAGAAGTCTTCAAGTCCCTGAATGTCTATCATTGTGTCCCAAGAGCCGTCTTCAGCTGTGATAAGTCCGCAGGAGATACCTGCAACGGGAGCTTTTATCGGAACGCCTGCGTCCATAAGTGCAAGAGTGGAGCCGCATACCGAGCCCTGAGAAGTTGAACCGTTGGAAGAAACAACTTCGCTTACCACGCGGATAGCATAGGGGAACTCTTCCTTTGAGGGAAGTACGGGAACGAGCGATCTCTCTGCGAGCGCGCCGTGACCTATCTCTCTGCGTCCGGGAGTGCGGAGCGCTTTTGCTTCGCCTGTGGAATATCCGGGCATATTGTAATGGTGCATATAGCGTTTTTCTTTTTCGTCGTCAAGACCGTCGAGCATCTGAGCGTCGCTCATCGGACCGAGAGTTACGACGGAAAGAACCTGAGTCTGACCTCTTGTAAAGAGACCCGAGCCGTGTGTTCTGGGAAGAATGCCGACCTCGCTTGCGAGAGGACGAATCTGATCCATTCTTCTGCCGTCTACACGTTTTTTGTCAACAAGGAGCCAACGACGAACGATCTTCTTCTGAATTTTGTAGATGAGTTCGGGAAGAATTGTGGGAAGATCCGGATATTCTTCGGAGAACTTTTCAAGGATGTCGTCCTGAATGGGCTGCATCTTTGCGTCACGAACGGTTTTGTCATCCGTATCGAGAGCTTCCATAACTGCCTTTTCGCAATAGTCGAAGATCTTATCGAACATATCGTGATCAAGCTCGCAGGAAGGATAATCGAACTTAGGCTTGCCGACAGTTGCTATTATCTCATTAATAAATACGAGGAGCTTCTTTATCTCTTCGTGAGCGTACATAATGGCGTTGTACATATCCTCGTCGGATACTTCCTTTGCTCCTGCTTCTATCATAACGACTTTCTTTTCGGAAGCCGCAACGGTAAGCTCAAGTACGCTTTCTTTTCTTTCTTCTGCTGTGGGGTTGATGATGAACTTGTCGCCAATCATACCTACGAATGCGCCGCCGATAGGTCCGTTCCACGGAATATCGGAAATGGAGAGGGCGATGGACGCGCCGATCATAGCCGTAATCTCGGGCGAACAATCGGGATCAACGCTCATTACCGTGAGGGTAAGAGCAACATCGTTGCGGAGATCCTTCGGGAAAAGGGGACGGACAGGACGGTCGATAACACGGCTTGTAAGGATAGCCTTTTCGCCGGGTCTGCCTTCTCTTCTTGTAAAGCTTCCCGGAATTCTGCCTACTGCATAAAGCTTTTCGTCATAATCGACGGAAAGGGGAAGAAAATCAATACCGTCACGGGGCTTGGGAGATGCCGTTGCACATGCAAGTATTACGGTTTCACCATAGCTTATCATACATGAGCCGTTTGCAAGACCTGCAACCTTGCCCACCTCTACTTTAAGAGGTCTGCCTGCGTATTCGTAATTGAATACCTTGTAGTTTTCAAACATTTTTTGCCTCCTGAATTATTATTTATTCTTCAAGCGGCGGGGGTTTTTGTTTAGCATTTAATCAAAATCCGGAAGCTTTTTCCGAGCCTTGATTAACTGCTATACAAAATCCGCTTCCGCCGCGTAAAAGACGTCCGGAATTTGCGAAAGGGGCGGATATTTCCGCCCCTTTCGGAGAATAGCTTATTTTCTTATGCCGAGCTTTTCAATGATTGCACGGTAGCGGTTGATATCCTTCTTCTGGAGGTAGCTGAGAAGACTTCTTCTCTGACCTACCATTTTAAGAAGACCTCTGCGGCTGTGATGGTCATTGTTGTTGAGCTTGAGATGCTCATTAAGATGGTTGATTCTCGCTGTGAGAATGGCAATCTGTACTTCGGGCGAGCCTGTGTCGCCTTCGTGAGTGCAGTTGTCGGCAATGATCTGCTGTTTCTGTTCCTTAAGCATTGTTTTTCACCTCAAAAAAATATTTTTGCGTTCGGGCATCGAAGCGGGCGGCGGGTGAAGTGTTTTGTAAAAACCTTATATCCGCAGGCTGCGCTGCCGAATTTTCGCAAATGAAATTATATCATAAAGGAAATGACTTGTAAAGAGTTTTTCCGAAAAAAACGAATTTATTTATTTTACTCATTGATTTTGCATATAAAACTTGATTTTTACTGCTTGAATATATGTTGACTTTTGATTTTGCGTTTGATATAATCAAGCCGGAACAAAAACATATGGAGAGAGATTATTATGCCTAAAATGCAGCCGGAGGTTTTTTCAAGTTCCGTAATTCACAGATATAACGGCGGAAAGCCCGTGCTTTCCAAAGAAGATATACCTTATCCGGCGGATCTTGTTTTCAACGCCGGAGTTGCAAAATTCAACGGAAAATATATAATGGTTTTTCGTGACGGATATGAGCGTACCCCGTGGGGCGGAACAAAATATACTGTGATAGGCATTGCCACAAGCGACGACGGAAAGAAATGGGATGTACGACCCGCTCCGTTTATGACGTGCGAAATGATGAACGATTCCGACGTGACAATGGTTTACGACCCGCGACTTACGGTTATCGAAGGCAGACTTTATATCTGCTTTGCCGTAGATACAAAACACGGAGTGCGCGGAGGAGTCGCGGTTACGGACGATCTTGAACATATAGAAATTCTTTCACTTTCCGTGCCGGATAACAGAAATATGGTGCTTTTCCCCGAAAGAATAGGCGGAAATTATGTTCGTCTTGAAAGACCGATGCCTGTTTATTCGCGTGGCGGAAAGGATCGCTTCGATATATGGCTTTCCGAATCGCCAGATATGCGTTTCTGGGGAAAATCACGCCTTGTTATGGGTGTTGAAAACGTTCCGTTCGCAAACGATAAAATCGGTCCCGGCGCGCCCCCTGTAAAAACCGAAAAGGGGTGGCTTACTACTTTCCACGCCGTGCAGAGAGATCCCTCCCGAGGCAAAAACGGCTGGGAAACACAATGGACCAAATGTTATCACGCGGGAATAATGCTGCTCGATCTTTATGATCCGTCAAAAATAATCGGAATGTCGGATGTTCCGCTTATTGCGCCCGAGACATATTGGGAAACCGACGACGGCTGTCGCACAAACGTTATTTTTCCCGGAGGAATGATACTTGAGGACGACGGCGAAGTAAAAATATATTACGGTGCGTCGGATACGGTGGAGTGTCTTGCCATGGCTTCGCTTGACGATCTGCTTTCGCTTGTGATAAAATAAAAATCGCAATGCATAAGCGCTGCGATTTTACTCGTCTTTATAAAGCTCGCGCGGCTCGTTTGTAAGTCCCGCAAGATAATCAAGCGATACGTTATAGAATTTTGCAAGGGTAACGAAATGATGCATCGGAAGCTCACGCTTGCCCATTTCATACATTGAGTAGTGCTGCTGAGATATTTTCAGAAGCTGTGAAATTTTTCCCTGGCTTAAATCCTTGTCTTCCCTTAAGTCGCGCAACCTTTGATAACAGTGCATAAAGCCGCTCCTTTTCACCGCTTCCCGCATAAATTGTGTACATTTTAAAAAATTATATCATTCATACGTTCGTATGTACTTGATTTACGTATTTATGTATGTTATAATAAGACCATAAATATGTAAAGCAGGTATTCTTATATGAAGATTAAAGAAGAAATTGAAAAACTTTTTGCAGAAATCGACGAAACCGATCAGACTATAATGGGACTTTTTATCGGACTTAACGTCGATCTTGCTATGCTTGGATTGGACAAAGCGGAACTTCCGGAGACTTTTGCCGAGGAACAGAAAAAAGCTTGGCCTGCAGATGAAGTGTTGCAAGATATGAAAAGGCAAATTTTGAAATTGGGCAGTCAATGTGACATCATGCGTGAGGCAATAGCCGAACTGAAAGAGCTTGTTTCACAGTTTACCCCGTAATAAAAGCATTTAAACAAAAAAATCCCGTCCGGATTTTTATCCGTGCGGGAAAATAAAAAACCTCGCCTTACAAGGGCGAGGTTTTTTGGTGCTCCATCGGAGAGTCGAACTCCGGACACCATGATTAAAAGTCATGTGCTCTACCTTCTGAGCTAATGGGGCGATTTTTTCATGCCTAAGTATATTATCACACAAAAACAAATTTGTCAATATATTTTTTTCAAAATGTCGGCAAAGTGAAAAAACTTTGCTTAAAAATGCCTTTTGAAAGTGTTTATTGTGCGTATATGCGGCAAATTAAGAGGAAAAATAAATAAAAAATCGCACGGAGAAAATATTGTGGGAAAAGTGTTTAAGGCGGCGGTGATGTTTACAGTCGCGGCTTGTATGTTTACAAGTTATGTCGGGGCAGAGAATAAAAGCTATATAAAATGGGTGGATTTCAAGGTGACGGCACAGGCGCTTTCGGACGCGGCTGCGCTTGATATCGGCGGTTACGGAAAAGACGGCCACGTCGGCTGGATAGATGCTTTGGCTCATTTGGGAGCAAAATACGGAGGCGACTTTTCACGGTATAAAAAAAGCGATCTTTCGGACGCGTTTGCAAAACTTTCGGCGGATCCTTCCGTTTTTGACGAGGAAAAATATTATTCTTATTACAGGCAGGCGTATGGAGCGGTGCTTTCCGGCTGGCTCGGCGAATATTATGTTCACGGCGGGGACGGCAGTCTTATAAAAAAATACGGCATAAAAGCTTTTTCACCGATTGCCGGAGGATATTATTACAGCGATTATGACGATTTCGGTGTGTCGCGTTCATACGGATACAGGCGTCAGCATTTAGGTCACGATATGCTTGGCAGCGTCGGTACGCCTATAATAGCGATGGAATCAGGTTATGTGGAAGCCGTAGGCTGGAATATGTACGGAGGATGGAGAATAGGCATACGTTCCTTTGACGGACTTAGGTATTATTACTATGCTCACCTTCGTAAGGATCATCCGTATTGCGGCGATATAAAAGAAGGTGAAACCGTATATGCGGGGCAGGTAATAGGTTATCTCGGTATGACGGGATACAGTACAAAAAAGAATGTAAACAATATAAATGTTCCGCATCTGCATGTAGGAATGCAGCTTATATTCGATCCGTGCCAGAAAGACGGCGTAAATCAGATATGGATAGATATGTATGCGATAACGAATTTCCTTTCAAAATATCGCAGTTATGTCTGCAAAGGAGAGAACGGCGAATATAAAGCGAAAAATCCGACAGAGGATTTCTCCCTGCCGGATTGAATTCATATAACTATGGGCATATTGCGAAGCTCGCCGCTCGATATTCTGTCGCGCAGCTTATATGCGTAAGGCTCAAGATAATCGCCGCACGGCGGGCAAAGTCCCTCCGAGACAAGCTCTTTTATCATACGGGCGCAAAGCCGTTCTGCTGTTTCAGCCGAAGCTTTGCCATCTGATATGCCGTTCGAAAGCAAAGCGTCAAGCGTGTCCGCGCAGTCGCCGAGCTTTTCAAGCGATTTCATTGCGCGAAGAGCCCATTTATAGTAAGGACAATGGCGACGGTTTATGAGAAATGCGGCTTCGATATATTTTTCGGCGAAGCGTGAAAGCGCAAGCACCGCCGCACCTTTTTCACCGTGAGCAAGACAGCGCGAAAAATTATACTGTCCTGCCTGAGCGGCGATAAAACAGCACGAGGCGAGCTTTTTCAGGCGGATATCTTCGGGCATGCCGAAAAGTATTTTGTTTCTTATTTCCGTAAATTTGCCGAGCGGATCGCAGAAGACTTCGCCGTTTGTGGCTTCTGCAAGATAAAACGACGGAGTGTAGAGCCAATCGTAAAGCGTTTCCGGCGCTCCGGGCTTTCCCGTATAATTTTTATAGAATGTTTCTATTGTGCATACGCCCTTGCCGTCGCTGCCGAAAAAGCTTTTCTTTGAAGGCGATATCCCGCCGTATTCTTTGGGAAGCTTTTCATATGCGCGGAAAAGATGAAAGCCGAAGCGCCGTTCGTCTTCATCCGTTATCCAAAGGCAGAAAGACGGCGAAAAATCGTGATCGCGCGATATATCGTCGTCAAAGCCGAAGCATTCCGAGCCGTGACCGACAAGTCCTGCGGCAATCCTGTCCTTTTGGTCTTTGAATTCGTCCTCTATCATTTGTCGTCCGTATTCTTCAAAAAAACTGCGAGACAGTTCAAGCCCTTTCATAGATCTCCTTTGCTGTATTAAAAAGAATATCGGCGCGCTGTATCTGACCAAAATCTCTGTATGCCGGCGCGCATTTTGAGCAGATAAACGCAAAGTTTCCGTCGTGCGGATTATTTTCGGAGGAAAGATATTCCCATCCGCTTTCAAGTGCGGAGGGTATTTTTTCATTTATGCCGGCGCCGTAATAAAGCTGAGCGAGATTTACATAGCTCACGGCGATCTCGCCGTTATGAGATCCGCCCGCTTTGAGCGTTTCTATCGCGAGCAGAAAATGTTCTTCGGCTTCAGCCGTTCTGCCGAGATCAGCCAGAGCGAGTGCGGTATTGTTATACAGCGCTGCGAGCATAAAATCTCCTTTTTCAAGATTTTTCTCATATACAAGGCGGGCTTTTTCATAATAGGGAAGCGCTTTTTCCGCTTCCCCGAAGGCTTTCATGGTAGTGGCGCAATTTACATATATCGTAGCACCGGAAACGGTTTCGGAAAGTCCGAGCTTTTCGGTGAGAGCGAGCGCTTCGCTTATTGCTTTTTCGGCTTTTTCCTTTTCGCCCGTGCGGCGGAAATATCCCGTTTCCTCATTCAACACTTCAAGCAGACCGCGCTCATCGCCCAATGCTCTTGCATCGTGTTCCCAATAGTCCATAAGTCTGCCTGCGGCGGGAAGGTCGTTGCGGGAGAAAAGCTCGTCGAGCTTCGCAAAAAAGCGCTGTATATTTATTCTGTCGGTTGGTTCGTTTGAGCAGCTTTCGCACTCAAAATCCTGTATTTTGTTCATATTGCCTCCAAATATCAAGGTTGGTCGGGTGTGAATTCGTTTTTGTATTCTTTATTCTTGTTTTCGCGTTTTAGCTTCGCCGAACGGCATAAGCAGTATACCGTCATAACTATTGCGTACACAAGCGTAAAGAATAGCGAAAGCGCAAGCACCTGTTTTCCTCCGGACGTGATTTTGGAAAGACAGCAAAGCACGACGATAAAGTCCGTAATCGAAAGCACATAATGTACCGTTACGCGGACGAAGAAAATCCCGAGCTGCTTAAATGACAGGATGAAATCTATAAGCGACATTATAAACGAAAAGAGCAGCACATAAGCAAAAAGAGAAAGGTTATAGGATATCGTCTGATCCGGAATTATCAGCTTTGCCATAAACGATACGAACAGGAAGAGAAACATAAAGTAAGTTCCCGTTCTGCTTATTATTTTTGAAATCACGCCGAATATTTTATCTGTTTTGTTCATATACGCCTCCGCTGTGGTAGTATGTATTATTTTACCACAAAACAGAAAAGCAAATCAATATTTTTTTGTGAATTTATCGCATACGGGTAAGTTTCTTTATCCATGCGGCGTCTTCGCCGGAAAGGGTGGATGTGGCAAGCAGAAAAAACATATAAAGAGCAGCGGATATTATCATACCGGCGACGGAGGTCTTTCCGGGAGCTTTTTCCGGAAGCAAAAGCAGAGTTGAAACCGAGCAGGCACCGGCTATACAAAAGAGCGGCATAAAGATTCTTTTGAAGATCATAAGTTTTGCACCCGTTATGTAAAAAAGTCTGCCCGACGAAAGGGCGACGTTCATGGTTTCGGTTATGTATATACAGGTGATATATCCCGTTATTCCGTATTTGGGCAGGAGAACGGATATTAAAAGTATGCTTACGGCGGCATCAAGAATATTTACGCGCATGCAGTAAAGCTGTTGCCCGAGTCCTTTCAGCATGCCGTCCACAGTCATATCGAAATACATCAGCGGTACGAGTGGAGCAAGGATTCCTATATATTTTGCGGCGTCGGAGCTTTTATAAATAAGCTGACCGAGCGGTTGTGAAAAGCAGACGAATATTCCTGCCGTGCCTATTCCGAAGAGAAGTGCGGCTCCGCATGCGCGGCGCACCATATAGCATATCTCGGTATCGTTTTTTATCTTTTCCGATCTGGCGGAAAGCTCCGAAAGTTCCGGAATTATAAGCGAGGAAAACACGGCGCACAAAGCCGACGGAAACAGCAGAACGGGCATCGCCATTCCGGAAACCGTTCCGTATGCCGAAAGCGAGGCGGTTCTGTCGGCGCCGTATCTTTCAAGTCCTCTTGGGATAAGCATATGTTCCACCGTCACAAGCCCCGAACGCAGACATGAGGAAAGCATTATCGGCAGGGCGATCGATATCATTTTGCGGGTCGTGTCGTGCGGAACACATTCGAGCGCGGACGGGCGGAGATGTTTTTTCCTGTCGGCAAGGTAAAAAGCAAGCAGATAGGTAAACGAAAGTCCCTCCGAAATGCTCATTCCGAGAACGAGCGCAAGACAGGCGTATTCTGTGCCGAGCGGGCAAAGCTTTTTCAGGAAAAGCACAGTTACGGCTATTTTTATAAACTGCTCGAAAACTCCCGAAAGGGCGCTCTTTGCCGAGCGCCTTACGGCATAAAAATATCCCGAAAAAACGTTTGATACGGCTATGAACGGCAGCGCTGCCGCGAGCGCACGAAAACACATTGCGACGTTTTCTTCGCCTACTGCTTTTTCGGAGAGTATTCCCGAAAAAGCAAAAAGAAGAATTGCCGCTCCTCCGCCGAAGCACAGCGCATAAAGCACACACTTTTTAACCGCGCCGATTATTCCGCTGTCACAGTTTTTTGCAATTGATTCGGCTACAAGGCGCGTTACGGCAAGATTTATTCCCGAACCTGCAAGCGTTACGGAGAAGACATAAACGCTCATTATAAGCGAGAACAATCCCATTCCGCCCGCGCCTATGCGAGAGGCGATGTAAGCGTTGAATACAACGCTTACTGTTCTCATAAATACAGAAACTGCGCCTAAAAGCAGTGCGTTTTTTACGAATTTGCTTAATCTGGACATAAAGTGTTGTTTTTCTCCCAAACTACGTGTATAATAATATGCGGACAATATAATCTATTCGGTGAAATAAGAAAAAATACTTACGGGAGGAAACGTATGGATGAAAAAAAGCAAAAAGCTACAGGAACTTCTTCTTGACGCGGGGGCACTTATACTGAGCGGACTTCTTTTTGCCGTATCTTACAATATGTTCTTTTTACCGGGAGAGATATTCATAGGTGGGGCCGGAGGCGTTGCCGAAATGCTGAACATTTTGTTCGGACTTCCCACAGGTCTTATGATAATAGCAATAAACGTTCCGCTGGCACTTCTTTTTTGTGTGTTTTACGGTTACGGATCGGGAATAAAAAGCTTTATAGGGATAACGGTGACATCGCTTGCCATAGATTTTATAAAATTTCTGCCGGCAGCTTTTCCGCAGCCTAAGGAAAACGCTTTTCTGTGTGCGATATTCGGCGGACTTACGCTCGGTGCGGCGATAGGAATTATGCTTTACAGGGGATTTACTACCGGCGGCTCCGACTTTGTCGCGCTGCTTATAAAGCTGAAAGCCAAAAATATATCGACGGCAAAGCTTATTGCCGCAGTTGACGCCGTTGTTATCATCGGTGCGGCGATAGTTATGAAAAATTTCCTTTCGGTATTTTATTCGCTTGTTTCTGTGCTCGTTTCATCACTTACGATAGAAATAGTCACGGGCGGATTTGAAAAATCCAAAATGGCGTTTATATTCTCATCGGAATACGACAGGATAGCTTCTGCCATATCAGAAAAAGCGGGCAGAGGCGTTACGCTTATAGACGGCGAGGGTTGGTACACAAAGGAAAAAAAGAAAATAGTATTTTGCGTGGTGAAGAAAAACGAAATATTTTTACTCAAATCCATAGCAAAATCTATAGATCCGCATGCGTTCATAGTTCTCGGAGATTCGACGGAAACTATAGGCGAGGGTTTCAAAGCGGATATAAGCGACAGCACTTTCAAACCAAAAGAAATTAAAAAGAGAGGTAAAGAGAGATGAAAAGAATTATCGCAGTTTTGCTTGTTGCCGCAAGCATATTTCTTGTTTCGTGCGGAGGAATTCCGTCTGCCAGAGGAATAGTGAAAAAAACCGTTTCCGGAACGACGGAGATCAGTCTTTATTACGGCTCGGCAAACGGGAACGACATGGCTGGCTTCAATATCCGCCGGATTGACGGTATTGCCTCCGGTGCGTTTGCCGCACCGAAAATAAACGCTTTGCCGTTTATAGTTTATGTTTTCAAGCTTGACGGAAGCGTTGAGGTTGAAGAATTCAAAAACACTCTCCGCGAGAACTGTGACCTTGTATGGAACATATGCACATCGGCAGATACGATAATATGTGAAAACGAAGGAGACGTCGTTCTTTTTGCAATGCTGGACATGGACGAGATGACAGGGCTTCCAAAAGGTACGGACGAAAAAATAATAAACAACTTCCATTCAATATTAAAATAAAAAAAACAGGGCGCGTGCCCTGTTTTTTTTATTTTGTGTTTTTCATCCAATGTTCGGCGCAGCGAACCCAATCGCCGATGTATTCGTTTTCGGCGTCGAGAAACCCGCGGCAGAGAGTCATACCGTGCCAGCCATCGGGATATATGTGAAGTTCGTACGGAATATTTTTCTTCGAGAGAGCCTCCGCAAAGAGAATGGAATTTATTACGGGAACGGTTTTGTCCGCACGCGTGTGCCAGATGAACGTCGGAACGGTCTTTTTTGTTACCGCATATTCAAGAGACACTTCGCGCAGGAGTTTTTTATCGTTTTTGCCGTCGCCGAGAAGCGTGTCGAACGAACCTCTGTGTGCGTATTTCCCGCTTGTGATAACGGGATAGCAGAGAATCATGCCTGTCGGTTTGTTGTAGCCGTAGGGCATATCTATCGCGTCATAGATAAAGTTCTTGTGCCACATGGTTCCGAGCATTGCGGCAAGATGGCCGCCTGCCGAAAAGCCTATGGTGAATATTCTTTCGGGATCGATGCGGAGCTTTTCCGCATTATCGCGGAGGAATTTCATAGCAAGTGAAGCTTCGATAAGCTGAGTGGGATATACGGCAGCACCGTTTACCGAATAGTCGAAAACGAACGCATTGTAGCCGTGAGCGATGAACTCGTGTGCGATGGGTTCTGCCTCTCTTGATGAGCAATACGCATATCCGCCGCCGGGGAAAATAAGTATTGCCGGACGTTTTTCGTTGTGCGGAATACGCTCATATGTTCCTGCAAGGTAAGCCGTTATCCTGACGTCGGGATTTGTTTCGGAAAGATGAAAAACTTCTGTTTCCATAAATGTTTTCCTGCCTTTATAAATATTTTAATGTAAATTTTATTTGTCAAACGAGCGCATCCAATGTTCGGCGCATCGTATCCAATCATGATTGTACGCATTATCTGAGCCGAAGTTTTTTTGGCAAAGTCCCATTCCGTGTCCGCCTTCGGGATATATGTGAAGCTCATACGGAATGTTTTTCTTTGAAAGCGCGTCGGCAAGCAGAAGCGAGTTCATAACGTTTACTCCGCCGTCCGCTCTTGTGTGCCAGATGAACGCCGGAACGGTCTTTTTCGTTACGTTGCGCTCTATGGAAACGCTCTTTCTTGCGGAATCATCCGAAAGTCTGTCGCTGCCGAGAAGCTTGCGGAATGAATCTTCATGAGCATATTTTTTGTCCGATGTAATAACGGGGTAGCAAAGGATCATACCCGTCGGTTTGTTGTAGCCGTAGGGCATATCTGTCGCGTCATAGATAAAGTTCTTGTGCCACATGGTTCCGAGCATTGCGGCAAGATGACCGCCCGCCGACGAGCCGATAACGAATATTTCATCTTTATTCGTTCCGTATTTTTCGGCATTGTCGCGTATGAATTTCATAGCAAGCGAAGCTTCGATAAGCTGGGTGGGGAATCGTGCCGCACCCATAACGGAATATTCAAGCACAAAGCAGTTATATCCGCGCGCACAGAATTCGAGCGCATACGGCTCGCCTTCGAGAAAGGCGCATATTCTGTATCCGCCGCCGGGACAGATAAGCACGGCGGGGCGCGATGCGTTATTGATTTCACCGGAGATGTACGCTGTCAGCGTCACTGCCGGATTTGTTTCCGAAAGACTGAATTTTTCAATTATCATAAATAGTCTCCTTTATACTTCCGCCGTGACCAACCCGCCGAAATCGACGGGAGGTTTATCCGAAAGATAATATGGGTCATAGCCTTTGCTTTTTATAAAGTCTTCGGCTTTTTCGCCGTCTGGCAAAAGCCGGACGTCTCCGAAGAATATCACGGTTCTGCCTATGCATCCGCACGCACCGCCGATAAATCCCTCTTTATATCCCGGAAGGACAATTCCGGTTGAAGAGACAAACGCGGAATCTATGCCTTCTTTTTCGGCGACGCGGAAAATGCCGCGATCCGAGGTCAGGATTCCGTCGCCTATCACGGCGCAGGAGCAGTGCGCATAGCCCTGCTTTACGTTTATAGTTTTGTATCCGCGTTTTTTTGCGAAATCAAGTATTTCGGGCGCTACGCTTTTTTCACGGCAAACGAGTCTGTCTCCGACCGTGAAGCAATTGAGCGCCGCGTCGAGCGGATATTTGTTTCCGGCATTTTGCTTTATTACGGTGCAGGGAAAATCGAGTGCGGCAAACAGCTTGTCGCTTTCGGGATAATTTGCGTAAACAAAGAATTCATCGCCCACGGAAGCTATCAGTGTGTCCGCATGCGAAGCGATGGGTGAAGGCAATGCCGGAAGCGGCGGAAGCGGCACAACGGTGCCGAAATCCGAAAGTTTTTTCGCCATGTTTTTTTCAAGTGCTGAGGATACCAATATGAAATTCACGGGCAAACCTCCCTTTTTACGCAAAATCCCCTTCCTTGCGGAAGGGGTCCTGTAAAGCTTTTATCCGAGGTGTTACGCTCTTTCTACCTTGCCGGAGCGAAGGCAACGAGAGCAAACGGTAACTGTCTTGTGAGTGCCGTTGATATTTGCGCTTACCTTTCTGAGATTGGGCTTCCAAGTTCTGCTTGTTTTGCGGTTGGAGTGGGAAACGTTGTTTCCGAAAACGAGCGCCTTACCGCAACATACACATTTTGCCATATTTACACCTCCTGTTATTATTTTTATATCTGTAAAGTAAGAGGCGCAAAGCACATCTTACGGTTTAACAGAGATACAGCGATGTTTATTATATCACGGGTTTTTTGAAAAATCAATAGTAAATTTTCTTTTTTTGAAAAAAGTTTTATCAAATATCGCTTTATTTTGTCGGATATGCTTCAAGACGGCATATGGGAGTGCCTTTTTCCGAAAAGGCTTTTTCGTATTCGGTTTCGGTATCGCAACCGAAATATTCGCTTGCGTGAAGGTCATGCGTGACCTTTTCCGTGCGGTATCCCGCAGCTTCAAATTCGGGCAGGGAATATTCAAAAAGATCGGCGTTGTCGGTCTTGAATGCTATGCATCCGCCTTCGGCGAGCAAGGGCTTGAAAAGCGAAAGGAACGTCCTGCAGGTCAGGCGTCGTTTTGCATTGCGCTTTTTCGGCCACGGATCGCAGAAGTTTATGTGAATTCTTTCAAAGCTTCCCGCAGGGAAGATTTTGTCGAGTCTTGAAGCATTGGTATTGAGAAAAACGACATTTTTGTATTCGTTTTCAGGCGTTCTTTCCGCCGCCTGAACGATGACGTCGGTTATCAGTTCAACGGCTATGTAAGCCGTATCGGGATGATTTTTCGCTTCTCCGCGAACAAAGCCTCCTTTTCCGCAACCTATTTCAAGACGGAAGCGTGAATAGTCGGGAAAAAGCTCCGTGAGGGTAAGCTTGGGAGGATCGGAGGAGAATTCATCCGTTATTATATTGTCGCAGGCGAGCAGGCGCTCGTCGCGATGTTTCAGTTTTCTTGCTCTCATAAAAAATCCTTAAAAACAAAATTACTTTTATATTTTAACCTTATGAGACGATAATTGCAACAATAAAATGAAAAATAATGTATAATCGCGGCGAAAAACGGAGAGAATACGGAATGTCAAGTAAAAAACAAGGAGTTGATCATTTATGATAATCGACAGAATTGCGCTTATAATTTCAATTATCGGCGCGCTCAATTGGGGAAGTATAGGCCTTTTCAAGTTTGACATAGTTGCATGGATATTCGGCGGTCAGGACGCTTCGGTGTCGCGCGTTATCTACACGCTTGTGGCACTTGCCGGAATATGGTGCATTTCACTTCTTTTCCGTCCGAGAGAAGAGACGGAAGTTGTCCGCGAGGAAAGAAGATAAGTTTTTGTTCTACCCGCTTAATATGCCTTCGCTTTTGCGAAGGCATATTTTGTTTGAAAAAAGAATAGAATGGGGTGAAAGAGAGAAAAAGAGGAATGAAAAGGTGTGCGCTCGGCGCGGATTTTCAAAATTTTGTTTTCAATATTACTTTGTGGAGGAACATTATGAAAACTGCCTCAAAAGAGATAAGCCGAAATATAAAAAAAGAGCTTGCCTGCGTAAATATGACTGTTACGATAATCGCTATGGTGCTTTCGGTCGTGACAGGAGTGTTTTTTGCCATAGGCGGAATTGACGGCGAAGCCTGGGAGGAGATATGTACTCCCGTATGGGCGTTGCATCCCGTTATTCTTGTCATATTTTTTGCTTTGGCGCTGTGCTTGCTTGCGATATCGCTTTCGATCACGTTCTTCTCGCCGCTTCACCTGTGCGGAAAGCCGATGCAGACGGCATATATACTTTATGCGTGCGTTTATGCTTTGACTTACATATGGATCCCGCTTACATATAAGGCGACGGCGTTTTTTGCGTCCGCATTGACGTGCGCCGTATGTCTTGTGCTTTTATCTGTGCTTTATCCGCTTGTCAGGCGTGTTGGAAAGCTTCCGTCCTTGTGTCTTTTGCTGTTTTCGGCGTGGCATGGATATTTGCTGTGCTTTTCCTTTGCTCTTTTCGTGGTTAATTGAATTTTATTATATCTAAAATATTGACAAGTAAACAGCTTTTTGATATTATATAAGCATAAAACAATCAAAACGGTATCGAAAGGAGATTATAAATGAAAACAGTTAAAATCCGTCTTTCTTCAATTGAAGCGGTAAGAGATTTCGTTGAAATAGTTCGTAAATACGATTCTGAGGTTGACCTCTCAAGCGGAAGATATGTTGTTGACGCAAAGTCGATAATGGGTATATTCAGCCTTGACCTTCTCAGTCCTATCACGCTTACGGCTTACGGCGATGATTGCGAAAAGCTTTTTGAAGAACTTAAAGATTATATTGTAGAATAATTTCATGACAAAACAAAAGCGGCACGGACTTTTCCGTGCCGCTTTCGTTTTGGAGAACTGAGGTTTTTTCTGTATCTATATGGACAAATCTATAAAACTACAAGCGGCAAGAGCGGCGACCGAGCCGTCGGCGCAAGCCGTTGTAATTTGTCTTATTTTCTTTGCGCGGCAGTCGCCCGCAACAAATACACCGGGAGTTTTTGTAAGACAATCCTCTCCGGATGCCATATATCCGCGCTCGTCAAGCTCACATACGGAAGAAAACGTGCCGTTTGACGGAACAAGTCCTATCGCGACAAATACTCCGTCGACGCGGAGAGTTGATTCCCTTCCGCTTTCATCCGCTATGACGACGGCGGAAAGCTTTCCGTCGCCTTCAAAGCGTTTTACGGTCGAGCCTGTGATATATTCAACATTCGGTCTTTCGCGGAGGACGTCAAGCAGTCTTTTTTCTCCCGTGAAATACGGAAGATTCTGAACGAGCGTGACTTTTTTGCATTTTTCCGAGAGCAGTACGGCTTCCTGAAGGGCGCTGTTTCCGCCGCCTATGACCGCGACTTCCTTTCCGGAATAAAAATCTCCGTCGCATACTGCACAGAACGATATTCCTTCACCCAAAAATTTTTCTTCGCCTTCGGCGCCGGTCATTCTGTGTTTTACACCGGATGCTATTATAACGGCTTTGCAATCAAAGCTGCCGCTTGTGGTGACAACTTTTTTTGTCTCGCCGTGATCTTCTATTCCGGTTACTTCTTCGGGCTCGATGTCTGCGCCGTGAGAGATTACCTGCTCTATAAGCTGCTCGGCAAGCTCATTTCCGCTGAGCTGCATTGAGCCGGGATAGTTTTCTATTTTCGGCGAATATGTCATCTGACCGCCGAAGTTTGATTTTTCAAGGACGAGAACGGTTTTTCCCGCTCTCAGGGCGTACAGGGCGGCGGTAAGTCCCGCCGGGCCTGCGCCGATTATTATTATATCGTGCATTTGTATTAAAGCGATTCTATATATTTTCGTATTTCCGATACGCCTTTGAGACGCTTTACTCCGTCGCCGTCCGGCACCACGAGAGTGGGAGCCGTTACGATGTCGTAAGCCTTAGCCATATCTTCGTTTTCGTTTGCGTAAATATTTTCATAGGCGATGCCTGCTTTTTCAAGAAGAGCCTTTGCTATTTTGCAGTTGGGGCAGGTTTTTGTTGTGAAAAGCAGATTTGCCGCAGCCTTCGGCTGACATTCACAATTATGCTCGGGTTCCTTGTGTTCGAGAACGCCGAAGTGCGTAAGGTGCGAACGTTCTATGACATATTCCTTGCGTTCGGAGAATTCCTGAGCCTTGCCGTCGTTGAAGTTCTGAACGGGACGGTAGTAACCTGTTATACGGCTGTAAACTTCCGTTTTCTTTTTGCATATGGGGCACTCATATACTTCGCCGGGAATGTAACCGTGTTCGGTGCAGACCGAGTATGTGGGTGAAAGCGTATAATAAGGAAGTCTGTAATTTTCGGATATTTTACGGACGAGCGAAGCTGCCGATTTCCAATCCGGAAGCTTTTCGCCGAGAAAGGCGTGAAATACCGTGCCGGAGGTGTAGAGAGTCTGAAGTTCATCCTGAATGTCGAGCGCGGTAAAGATATCTTCCGTATAACCGACGGGAAGATGAGAGCTGTTTGTGTAGTACGGAGCTTCTTCCGTTCCGGCGGTTATGATATCGGGATAACGGCGCTTGTCGTGCTTTGCAAGACGATAAGCCGTAGACTCGGCAGGCGTTGCTTCAAGGTTGTAGAGATCGCCGTACTGTTCCTGATAGTCGGAGAGACGGTTGCGCATATGGTTCAGGCACTCTTTTGCGAATTCCTGAGTTTCCTTGTGCGTTATGTCCTTTCTGAGCCACTTTGCGTTGAGTCCGGCTTCGTTCATGCCGACAAGACCGATCGTTGAGAAGTGGTTCGCAAATGTTCCGAGATAACGCTTTGTATAAGGATAAAGTCCTTCGTCAAGAAGCTTTGTTATAACCTTTCTTTTTACGCTGAGCGAACGGGCTGCAACGTCCATTATATGGTCAAGACGTTTGTAGAAATCTTCCTTGTCGGATGCGAGATATGCAAGGCGGGGAATGTTTATGGTGACAACGCCGATGGAGCCTGTCGATTCGCCGCTTCCGAAGAAGCCACCCGACTTTTTGCGCAGTTCACGAAGGTCGAGACGCAGACGGCAACACATCGAACGTACGTCGCTCGGCTCCATGTCGGAGTTGACGTAGTTTGAGAAGTACGGAGTGCCGTATTTCGCCGTCATTTCAAAGAGAAGCTTGTTGTTCTCCGTTTCTGACCAGTCGAAATCGCGGGTGATGGAATATGTGGGAATAGGATATTGGAAGCCTCTGCCGTTGGCGTCGCCCTCTATCATTATTTCGATGAAGGCGCGGTTTACCATATCCATTTCTTTTTTACAGTCTTTATAGCGGAAAGGCATTTCCTTGCCGCCGACTATACAATTCATTTCGGCAAGATCGGCGGGAACCGTCCAGTCGAGGGTAATGTTCGAGAACGGAGCCTGAGTACCCCATCTTGACGGGGTGTTGACGCCGTAAACGAATGATTCTATACACTTCTTGACTGCGTCGAAGCTGAGATTGTCAACTTTTACGAACGGCGCAAGGTATGTGTCAAATGAAGAGAATGCCTGAGCGCCCGCCCATTCGTTCTGCATTATGCCGAGAAAGTTTACCATCTGGTTGCAGAGCGTTGCAAGGTGGCTTGCGGGAGAGGAGGTTATTTTTCCTACAACGCCGCCGAGACCTTCCTGAATAAGCTGCTTGAGCGACCAGCCGGCGCAGTAGCCTGTGAGCATGGAAAGGTCGTGAAGGTGAATATCGCCGCTTCTGTGCGCGTTTGCAATCTCTTCATCATATATTTCGGAAAGCCAATAGTTTGCCGTAATTGCGCCGGAGTTTGAAAGAATAAGTCCGCCTACGGAATAAGTTACGGTGGAGTTTTCCTTTACGCGCCAGTCTATGGCTTTTACATAACTGTTCACAAGTTCCTTGTAGTCAAGGATCGTGGACTTCATATTGCGTATTTTTTCTCTCTGCTTACGATAAAGAATATACGTTTTCGCAACGTCGTCATAGCCCGCCTGAATAAGCACGGACTCAACGCTGTCCTGAATGTCTTCAACTGAGACAAGTCCGTCTTTTACCTTATGCTCGAAGTTTGAAGTTACTTTGAGCGCAAGAAAATCTATTACGGATGGGTGATACTGTTTGCCTATTGCTTCAAAAGCTTTTGTTATGGCAACCGATATTTTGGATATGTCAAAATCCGCTATCTGTCCGTCTCTTTTAACGACCTGATACATAATAAAAAAACCTCCTATTGACAAACGGAAGCCCCCGACGCTGTGCGTGGGAGGCGAAACCGCAATTGCTTTTCGCAGTGATATAATCTTACCACTTTGAAAATGCGTTGTCAAGGGAGATTACACAATATGTTGTGTTTTTATATCAATTTATTAAAAAATCGGAACAATATATAGATTACAGTCCCCGAAGTTGTGCATTTGGCACAAAACGTCGCGCGGTGTCGAGAAAGCTCAGATATTCCTCTCTTGAAAAACCTTCAAGTCCTTCTCCGATAAGCTCTCCGGAGTCCTTGAACGCTTGCAGATACCACCGCTCTGCACCCGTTATCCACTTGCCTATGGTTTCAATATCCGCTTGCGTATGAAAGCCTTTTACAAGCGTTGTGCGGAACTCATATCCGACTTTTCCGTTCATAAGAAGATGTATGCTTTCTTCTATTTTTCCGAGAGGCGCCGATGAAAGTCCGATGGTCTTTGCATATTTATGAGGACTGTTTTTTATATCCATGGCGACATAATCGACAAGCCCGTTTTCGATGAGGCGAGAAAGCCTTTCGGAATAAGTGCCGTTCGTGTCGAGTTTTACAGCAAAACCGAGCGCTTTAATCTTTTTTATAAGAGCTTCGGCATTGTCCGATATCAGCGGTTCTCCGCCCGTTACGGCTACGCCGTCAAGACGGTTCCTGCGACTTTCGAGAAACGCAAGAAATTCTTCTTCGGGTATATTTTCACTGCCATCCGAGCCGAGAACGAGCGAAGCGTTGTGGCAGAACGGGCAACGGAAATTACATCCGCCGAGGAAAACTGTACAGGCTGTCTTTCCGGGAAAATCGAGGAGAGTCAGTTTCTGAAGTCCGGATATTTTCACTTGAGCTCCTCCTTTGGAATTGTTTACAGTTAAGTATGTTATCACAGATTGGGAGGCATTTCAATAGTCAGGAAAAAAATTAATAATTTAATTTCAGTTTATCTATTTATTTTCGCAAGGATTTATGGTATTATATATAATGTAAAGATTTCTTCGGAGGAATTTCAATGGACAATGATAACAACATTATAAGAACGGACGAAGCGACTGAGCAGATATACGAACCTGAAATTGTAAAACCGCCGCTTAAGTTCGGCAGGCTTTACGGCAAGATGACGTGGCTGTTTTCTTCGATCGCGGTCATGATAATAGCCGTAAATATTTTTGCTGTGATCGCAATGATGGCAGTAAGATATTATTTCCCGGAGCTTGAGCAGACAAACTGGTACGAAACGGTGCTCAATTCGGTTGCATTTTATTTTGTGGGCGTGCCGATAGCGGCGATAATGTTGCTTTTCTCAAGACCTGACACTGCGGTTGATTCCATAAGATCAAAAACAAAGCTGACGTTCGGCAAGTGGATGAAATACCTTTGCATGGCGTTTGCGTTTATGTATGCGGGAAATTGGGTAGGAAACATAGTAACCGGCGTTCTCGGACTTATTGTCGGACATTCGATAGAAAATCCGGTCGCAAGCGCGCTTGACGGTGCCTCGTGGATAATTTCCACAATATCAATGGTAATAATCGCTCCGATATTCGAAGAGTTGCTTTTCAGAAAGCTTCTTATCGACAGAATGCAGCAATATGGTGAAAAAACGGCGATAATTGCTTCGGCTCTTGCGTTCGGACTTGTTCACGGAAACTTCTCGCAGTTCTTTTATGCATTCGGCGTCGGATTGCTTTTCGGATACGTGTACTGCAAGACCAAAAATATATGGTATACGATATCTTTTCATATGATAATAAACGGTGTTTGCGGAATACTGACGGGATATATTTCAAGCAAGATAGATTATGAAGAATACAGCTCGGTGCTTGAATCCATAGGCAAGCAGTTGTCAAACGAGGAAGCAATGGAGCTTGTGGCGAAGTTAGGAAAATATTTAATCCCGATGATTGCTCTCGGAGTTATATCGCTTGTGGTATTCGGTGCGGCGGTGACGGGCATAGTGTTCTTTGCAAAAGGCATAAAGAACATTTCGCTTGAAGGCTGTAAATATGATATATCGGCGAAAAACGTAAGGATCGCAGCATATGCGAATGTCGGGATTATAATCCTTTATGCGATAATGGCGATCAGCTTTATAACTTCAATCATATATTATTAAATATTAAGGAGGATGCTTTTTATGAAAAAAGGCTTTGGATGGTTCCTTGCGGCGGCTGCGCTTCTTACGCCCTATGCCGCAGAGAAAAACGAAGAAACGGGCGAATATGAGATCCGTTCGCTTCTTCTCAGGGTAAAGACGAAAACGGTAACGGATGATGACGGCACCGAGCACCGCGATTGCACGGTGAACTTTGCCGGACTTCCCACAAGAGGAGACGTTGAAACGATACGTCAGAATGTTTCCGGCGGAATAGCCAAAGTTTCCGCAGGCATTTCAAAATGCGCAAAAAGAGTTTCTGACGCTTTCAAAGATTCATGCTTTGCAAAAAAGAATGAGGACGAGGGCGAAGAGGACTTCGGTTCGGAGGAAGATTTTGAAAATATCTTCGACGACGAGCCGGAAGAGGGAAGCGAAGCGCTTTGATGATAAAAGCCACCTTTCGGGGTGGCTTTTTGAATTGAAAGCCGAGAAACGAAAATTAAGAATTTTATTTGCCGCTTTGGATAAAAAACGTACAAAATTGCAAAATATACTTGACAAAACACAGATGAAGTGCTATACTGTTTCAGCAAAACAAAGAAAAGCGTTCTCCGCTTTCACCAAGCCGCGTCGCGAGCTTGGTCAATAACATTCGTTTTTCCTTACGTTGTGAGGAAAATTTTCGGTGCGGAGAAGCTCTTTGGCTTTCCGCAATTTTTATTTTTGGAGGTGTGCTACTATCAGCACTAAAGATTATCTTTTCAACGAGGATATAAGAGTTCCTCAGGTGCGTCTCATCGGCGAAAACGGCGAACAGCTCGGTATTGTCGATACGGACAAGGCGCTTAAAGCCGCCTATGACAGCGGCAGCGACCTTGTTATGATAGCAGACAAGGCGGAACCGCCCGTGTGTCGCATAATGGATTACGGCAAATTCCGTTTTGAACGCGAAAAACGCGAAAAAGAAGCAAGAAAAAAACAGCAGGTTGTTGAAGTTAAGGAAATTCAGCTCTCCTGCAATATAGGCGATCACGACTTTGAAACAAAGCTCGGTCATGCGCTCCGCTTCCTTAAAGAAGGAAACAAGGTGCGCGCAGTCGTCAAGTTCAACGGAAGAAGAGAGCTTCTTCACCCCGAACTCGGCACCGCCATGATGGACAGATTTGTTGCCGCGTGTTCCGAATACGGAAGCACGGACAAGAAAGCCGTGCTTGAAGGTCGCAAGCTTTCGCTTGTTATATCGCCGATAAAGAAGTAACCAAAATGCGGCTACGCCGCAAAGTCATATCGAAAGGAAAAAAATCACTATGCCTAAGATCAAAACACACAGCGCGACAGCGAAAAGATTTTCCGTTACAAAAAGCGGAAGAGTAAAGATGAACAGCTCAAACCGTCGTCATAAGCTCGGACTCAAGACGCCCAAGCGCAAGAGACAGCTCAGACGCAACACTTACCTCAGCCCCTCTTTCGAGGCAACGGTAAAGACACTCATCCAGAAATAATCGAATCGAAATAGGAGGAAGCAAAGATGGCAAGAGTAAAAGGCGCTATGATGACGCGCAAAAGAAGAAATAAAATGCTGAAGCTCGCCAAGGGCTATTGGGGTGCGAAGAGCAAGCACTTCAAGATGGCTAAAGAGCAGGTAATGAAGAGCGGTAACTACGCTTTTGCAGGACGTAAACTTAAAAAGAGAGATTTCCGTTCTCTGTGGATAACAAGAATTTCCGCACAGGCAAAGGTAAACGGAATCAACTACTCACAGCTTATGCACGGTCTTAAGCTTGCAGGCGTTGATATAAACCGCAAGATGCTCGCAGAGCTTGCAGTTTCCGACAAGGAAGCATTCGCTTCTCTCGTTGAAACAGCTAAAAAAGCGCTTTAATCTTATAACCTGAAAACCAAAGCTGAAATATGCTTTGGTTTTTGTGCATTAAAGGGGAGTAAAACGAATATGCCTTTTGTAACGGAGATAAAAAGCAGAAGCAACCCCAAGGTTCTTTGGGCGTGCGGACTTTCGGAAAAGAAAAAGCGCGACTCAGAGGGGCTTTTCCGCTTTGAAGGAATAAAGCTTTTTCTGGAAGCTATGCGCGAAAAGCTTGATATCGTCGCTGTTTTCGCAAGCGAAAAAGCTATGGAAACGTATGCTTCCGAGCTTTGTGATTTTGACGGAGAAATATATAAAGTTGCAGACGCCGTATATGAAAAGCTTACGGAGGAAAACGCTCCGCAGGGAGTGCTGACAATAGCGAAAAAGCCGCTGCCCATATGCGGATGCACGGGACTTACGATGATACTTGACGGCGTTGCCGATCCCGGTAACGTCGGGACGGTGATCCGTTGCGCCGACGCTTTCGGTGCGGAAAGAGTGCTTCTGGGAGACGGATGTGCCGATGCTTTCGGACAAAAGACTGTTCGCGCGGCGATGGGATCGCTTTTCCGTGTTCCGACAGAAAGAGCGCCCTTACCCGAAAAAATAAAGGAACTGAGAGCCGAAGGCTATAAGGTCTATGCCGCGATGCTTGACAAGACATCTGTTCGCGCCGACGAAATAGAAAAGGGCGGAAAGCTTGCTTTTGTCGTTGGAAACGAGGGGCACGGAATATCTTCGGAGGTGCGCAATCGCTGCGACGGCAGCGTTATAATACCCATGCGTGAAAACGGAGCCGAATCGCTTAATGCGGCAGTTGCGGCATCCGTGCTTATGTGGGAGCATAAAAGAATTTGACGGAGGAGAAAATGGACAGATCACTGCTTTATTGGATATGGCTTTCACTGCGCTGCGGCGCAGGCAGCGAAAGCGGGACTTACCTTTTGGCGCAGGTAGGCTCTCCCGAGGAGATATATGCTTCGGATGAGGCGAGACTTGAAGAAGTCGGCGGAATATCGAAAGAACTTAGACATGCCTTGCTTGACAAGGATCTTGAGCTTTGCAAGCGGATACTTGATTTCTGCGAAAGAACGAACGTTTCTATAATGACGGCGGACAGCGACATATATCCGAAAAGGCTGGCTTCAATACACGCAAAACCGCTTTTGCTTTATTACAAAGGCAAGATACCCAAAATAGACGATAACGTTCTTGTTGCCGTTGTCGGGACGAGATCATGCACGGAATACGGTGAGAAAACGGCATATAAATTCGGCGCGGAGCTTGCAAGCGGCGGCGCAATAGTCGTTTCCGGAATGGCACTCGGTATAGACGGTATGGCGGCAAGAGGAGCACTTTCCGTTGGCGGACACACGATTGCAGTACTCGGCTGCGGAATAGAAACGGCATATCCTCCACAGAACAGGGAGCTTATGGAGCAGATAATCGTAAACGGCACGGTGATGACCGAATATGCTCCCGGCACGGAACCCTCCGGCTGGAATTTCCCCGTGAGAAACAGAATAATATCCGGACTTTCACAGGCTACGCTCGTGGTTGAAGCCGACAAAAGAAGCGGTGCGCTTATAACCGCCGGCAGAGCGCAGTCGCAGGGGCGAGACGTGTTTGCGGTTCCCGGCAAGATAGGAGACAGAGAAAGCGAAGGCACAAATGAGCTTATCCGCAACGGCGCGAAAATAGCGCTTTCGGCAAAGGACATTTTAAGGGAATACGAGCTGCTTTATCCGCACAGAATATTTACCGAAAATATAGATGACAGAAGATATGTCACATCACAGAAAGTAAAGGTCGCGGCGACGGACGCAAAGATAGATCCTCCGCCGAGATATACGAAAAACCGCCCGTATCAGGAGCCTAAAAGGCAGTCGACACCGAAAAATGAAGACCTTTCGTATCTCACGGAGGAGGAAAGAAAGCTTTTTGCGCTCATCGGAGACAGAATGACAACGGATGAGATATATAAAGCCGCAATAGCTTCGGGTATGTCGCTTGAGACGGGAGCGATGCTCGGACTTCTCACCACGCTTGAAATATACGGACTTATAGAAGCCGTTCCGGGCGGAAGTTATAAAAGAGTTAAAAATTTTTGACTTGACACGGCGCACTCTGTTGTGTATAATGGCAAACGTCACCAAAAATAAAACAGATTTCAGATAAGGAGTTTCGCTTTTTCAAGCGATCGTGCAAAAATGCAGCATTATCTTGTAATAATCGAGTCGCCTTATAAGGCACCCGCAATAAATTCCTATCTCGGCAAGGAATATAAAGTCATGGCGTCTGTCGGACATGTCAGAGACCTTCCGAAAAGTACGCTCGGAGTTGATACCGACCATGACTTTGCGGTGAAATACATTAACATAAAGGGAAAATCGGACATAATAAATCAGCTTAAAAAGGAAGTTAAAAATGCCGATAAGGTATACTTCGCAACCGATCCCGACCGCGAGGGAGAAGCTATATCGTGGCATCTTGCAACGGTTCTCGGCATAAAGCCTGAAGAAGCGAACAGAGTAACCTTCAATGATATAACAAAGAAAACGGTGCTTGCCGGAATGGAGCATCCGCGCGCAATAGATATGAACCTTGTAAACTCGCAGCAGGCAAGAAGAATTCTTGACCGAATAGTTGGCTACAAAATCAGTCCTTACCTTTGGAAAACCGTTCGCAGCGGACTTTCCGCAGGAAGAGTTCAGTCGGTTGCGACGAGAATAATCGTCGAAAGAGAAGCGGAGATAAAGGCTTTCGTTCCTAAGGAATACTGGACGATAGAAGCGACGCTTAAAACTCCGAAGCGCGCTAAGATAACGGCAAAATTCTTCGGCGATAAAAACGGTAAGATCGAGCTTGCCTGCGAGGATGACGCAAAGAAAGTGACCGACGCTTGTGAAAACGGCGAATTTATCGTTTCCGCAAGCGAAGTGACGAAAAAGCATCGCTCGCCGAATCCTCCGTTCATAACGTCAACACTTCAGCAGGAAGCTTCAAAAAGACTCGGATTTCAATCCAAGCGCACGATGCTTGTGGCTCAGGAGCTTTACGAAGGTATAAATTTAGGTACGGAAAACGGTGGAACGCACGGTCTTATAACGTATATGAGAACGGACTCTCTCCGTGTTTCGGACGAGGCTGCGGAAGCCGCGAAGGACTTTATTATCAGCAAATACGGCAGCGATTGTTATCCTTCAAAGCGCAGAGTGTTCAAGTCGAACGCTTCGGCACAGGACGCGCATGAAGCCATCCGTCCGGCAGATCTTACTCTTCCTCCGGAAAGGGTAAAAGGCACGCTTTCTTCCGATCAATACAAGCTTTATAAGCTTATCTGGGACAGATTTATCGCAAGCCAGATGAAGAATGCCGAGCTTGAAGTGCTTTCGGCAGATATCTCCTGCGGCGAATATATATTCAAATCGAGCGAATATGTTGTAAGCTTCAAGGGTTATATGCTCGCGTATGACGATACGGGCGATGAGGCTCAACCCAAAACAAAGCTTCCCGAACTTTCGGCAGGAGACAGGCTCACAAAGGAAGCACTTGATTCAAAACAGAACTTCACCGATCCTCCGGCGCACTACACGGAAGGTTCGCTTATTAAATTTCTTGAGGAGAAGGGCATAGGCAGACCGAGCACCTACGCGCAGACGATAACCACGATCGTTCAGAGAGGATATGTAAAGCGTGAAAAGAAAGCGCTTGTATCGACGCCGCTCGGCGAAGCGACAGTCAAGCTTATGAAAAAGAATTTTCCTGAGATCGTGGATTATAAGTTCACCGCGAGTGTGGAAGAGGATCTCGATAAAATCGCGCGCGGAGAGGAAACGATGACGGAGGTTCTCGGCGATTTCTACGGCGATTTTTCAAAAACGCTCGAAAAGGCTCAGGAATCCATAAAGGATAACAAGGTAAAGATTCCGGATGAAGAATCCGACATAATCTGCGAAAAATGCGGAAGAAAAATGGTAATAAAGCACGGCAGATTCGGTACTTTTGCCGCTTGCCCCGGATATCCCGAGTGTAAAAATACAAAGGCGATAGACAAAAAGGGCAACGTTATGGAAAAGAAAACGGAAGAACCCGAAAAAACCGATATGAAGTGCGAAAAGTGCGGCGGAGATATAGTTATACGCAGCAGCTCGTACGGACGTTTTTATGCTTGCTCGAACTTCCCCAAGTGCAGATATACAAAGGCAATTCTCGAGCCTATCGGGGTTAAATGTCCTAAATGCGGAAGCGATATAGTAAAAGCTTACGGCAAGAAGAAAAATCTTTATTACCGCTGCGAAAAGTATCCCGAATGCGATTTTTCAAGCTGGGATCTTCCGACCGCAGAAAAATGTCCGAAGTGCGGAAAGATGCTTTTTGAAAAGAAAGGCAAGGGACTTTATTGCGCCGACGCCGCCTGCGGCTACAAGGACTTTGAGGATAAAAAATAAGAATAATATTCAAAAAAACGGCGGCCGTCGAAAGACGTCGCCTTTTTTGTTTGAAATACATATTGAAATATTATTTATTTTGTTATATAATACATAAGTAAAACTATAATATCGGAGTATTTTATGAAGATAATTCTTGACGTTATGGGCGGCGATAATCCGCCTGCCGAGATAATAAAAGGCGCATTGCTCGCAAGAAAAGAGCTTGACGCGCGCATAGCGCTTGTCGGCGACGAGAGCATAATACGTGACGTACTCTCGGCTGAAGGAGCAGACAGCAGCGATTTTGATATAATCGGCAGCGACAGCGTGATAGAAATGGAGGACAACCCTCTCTGCATCGTTCAGAAGAAGAAAAATTCTTCTATGGGCGCGGCGCTTCGCATGCTTGCCGCAGGCGACGGCGACGCGGTTGTATCATGCGGGAATACGGGCGCGCTCTTTACCGGCGCGACGCTCATCGTCCATAGAGTGCCGGGACTTCGACGCGCGGCGCTCGGAACGGTGCTTCCTTACACCAACAATGTAATGCTTATGGACTGCGGAGCAAACGTCACGGTCACACCGGAATATCTTCTGCATTTTGCGCATCTCGGCTCGATATATATGAGAAAGCTTTACGGAATAGAACGTCCGAGAGTGGCGCTTGTCAACAACGGCTCCGAAGGACATAAAGGAACTCCGCTCGTGATAGAAGCGAAGGCGCTCATGGAAAACGATGAAAATCTGAACTTTATAGGAAACGTTGAAGGAAAGGAACTTCCGTTTGACGCCTGCGACGTAGCCGTCTGCGACGGATTTACCGGAAACGTTCTTCTCAAAACAAGCGAGGGACTTTGCCGGTTCGTTATGAAGCACGTTATACGGGAGGTCGGATCTACCGACGGAGGAAAACGAGGCGACGTTATCTCCGCGCTTGAACACGAGGACAGATTTTTTGACGTTACCGAATACGGCGGCGCACCGTTTATAGGAATAGCGAAGCCCGTTATAAAGGCTCACGGAAATTCGGAAGCGAACGCAATAAAAAATGCGCTTATGCGTGCGGCGGACTATTCCCGCGCCGACGTTATAGGCGAAATAGAAAAATCGGCGGAGCTTTTCAAAGCTGTACCTGTCGGAGGAAAAAATGAAGGATAAGATAACTTCTCCGCACATTGATACGGCGGAGCTTGAAAAACGTATAAATCACAGATTTGCAAACAGAGAATTTCTTCGCGAGGCGTTGTGTCACACTTCATATGTGAACGAAGCAAAAAAGACGGAAAAGTCAAACGAAAGACTTGAATTTCTCGGCGACTCGGTGCTTTCGGCGATCGTAAGCGAATATCTTTTCAAAAGATTTCCGGACAGCAACGAAGGCGAGCTTTCAAGCATGCGCAGAAGCATAGTCGAACGCGCGTCGCTTGCATCGTTTTCAAGGGAGATATCGCTCGGCGAATATCTTTATCTCGGCCACGGGGAGGAAATCTGCGGAGGAAGAGATCTTGACTCAAACCTTGAGGACGCCTTTGAAGCACTTACAGCCGCCGTTTATCTTGACGGTGGGAGAAAAAGCGTGGAGGATTTTGTAATGCCGTTTGTAACAAAGGCGGCAGACGCGTTTTCCCCGACAAAAAGTCTTTCGGATCCGAAATCGCTTTTGCAGGAGATAATTCAGGAATCGCCCGGCGAAAAGCTTGAATATATAATCACGGGAGAAGAAGGTCCCGATCACGACAAAACGTTTTTCTGCGAGGTAAAGGTAAACAGCAACGTTCTCGGCAAAGGCGATGGAAAGAGCAAAAAGGAAGCCGAAAAACAGGCGGCAAGAGAAGCGCTCCGTCTTTTCGGGATATCCGACGAAGAACAGAAATGAAAACACACGCAAACATACCGATATTCGTGCCGCATATGGGCTGTCCGAACGCCTGCGTTTTCTGCAATCAGCGGACGATTTCCGGTCACAACGTTCCAGATTTTACAAAGGTCGAAAGCGAGATAGAAAACGCGCTTTCGACGATAGATCTTTCAAAGCGCACGGTGCAGATAGCGTACTTTGGCGGAAGCTTTACGGCGATAGACCGCGCGGATATGATATATTTGCTTTCTGTGGCGAAGAAATTTATAGACGACGGCAGAGTGGAATCGATAAGAATATCTACCCGCCCCGACTGTATAGATGAAGAGATCGTCGGAATACTTCGCTCCTACGGTGTGAAGAGCGTTGAACTCGGGATACAGAGCTCCTCCGAAAGGGTGCTTGAAGTATCGGGCAGAGGACATGGCTTTGAGTGCTGTAAAAAAGCTTCGGCGCTTATAATCGGCGCCGGAATGGAATTCGTGGGACAGATGATGACAGGACTTCCGGGCTCGACAAAAGAGGATGAGATCAGAACGGCGGAGGCCATTGCCGATATGGGCGCGGTCGCCGCAAGAATATATCCAACCGTGGTATTTAAGGGTACTAAACTTGCCGATATGACTTACTGCGGAGGCTATGTTCCGATGAGCAGGGAGGAAGCGATCGAACGCACCGAAGCGGCGTTTGAAGTCTTTGCCGAAAGAGGAATAAAGGTTATAAGAATAGGTCTGCAGTCGGGAGAGGCGCTTGTTTCCGGCGAAGAGATTGCCTGCGGAGATTATTCGGAGGCAATAGGCGAGATGTGCATAAGCCGTTATTTTGAAAAAAAGATATCGGCGCTGTGCAAAGGACTTTCCGGCGAGAAGGTAACTGTTTTCTGCAATCCGCGCAGGGTATCGTGCGCCGTAGGATACAAAGGCGAAAACAAAATCAAAATAAAAGAAGAATTCGGGCTTTCGGCGCTGAAAATATCGCCGTGCGAAGAGCTTTCCGAATTTGAAGTAAGAATAAAAAAAGACTAAAGGAGCAAGCAGCGTGCGTCTTAAAACACTTGAAATGCAGGGCTTTAAGTCCTTCCCCGATAAGACCGTCATCAGCTTTGACAGAGGAATTACCGTTGTTGTGGGACCGAACGGCTCGGGAAAATCGAACATATCCGACGCAATGCGCTGGGTTCTCGGAGAAATATCATCAAAGAATATACGCGGTTCGAAAATGGAGGACGTTATCTTTGCGGGATCGCAGAAGAGAAGTCCTATGGGGTATGCGGAGGTTTCCGTAACGTTTGACAATACGGAAGACGACGGAAAGATCGCCTCCATGAGCGATTATGACGAGATAACCGTAACGCGTCGCTATTACAGAGTGGGCGAAAGCGAATATTTTATAAACCGCAAGCCCGTAAGGCTTAAAGATATTCACGAGCTTTTTATGAATACGGGTCTCGGTAAAGGCGGATATTCGATAATAGGTCAGGGAAAGATATCAGAGATAATTTCATCGAAGAGCGAGGACAGGCGCGCCATATTCGAAGAAGCGGCGGGCATTGCAAAATACCGCTATCAGAAGCAGGAGGCGGAAAGAAAGCTTGATGCCACGCTTGATAATCTTGTCCGTCTCGAGGACATAGAAAGCGAACTTGAAGGCAGAATAGGTCCGCTTGAAAAAGAATCAGAAAAGGCAAAGAAATATCTTACATTGCGCGACGAAAAGAAAGCGCTGGATCTTGCGCTTTCCGTATTCGATATAGATACGGCAAAAGCCGAAAGCGGCGAGCTTGAAAAAAGCCTTGCGGCGGCGAAGAATTCGCTTGACCGATCGGATGAAACGCTTGCCGAGCTTGAGAAACGCGACGAAGAACTGTTTTCATCGCTCCAGAGCGAAAAAGCCGAGAGCGAAAGAGCGGGAGAGGATATTTCCGCTCTTACGGAAAAAATATTCGAGGGTGAAAGCGAAATAAAACTTGCCGAAAACGACAACACCCATCTTTCGGAAACGGTGATGACCTCGCGCGGCAGAATTGCAGAAAAGAAAGCGGCACTTTCTGCTGCCGAAGAAGAGAAAAAGCATTGCCTTGAAGCTGTCAGACAGTCTGAATCGCGTCTTGCCGCGCTTGGCGGACGTCGCGAGAAAGCAGCAGCCGAGCTTAAAGCGCAAGAGGATAAAATAAACGAATGTGCGGTAATTACTGGCGAACTTACGGAAAAATACGAACAGGCACAGAAAGACGACGTTGAAGCAAAGGTTGCCGTGAGCGTTGCGGAATCGCAAAGAGAGGCAAATCTTAAAAAGTGCGACGAGCTTACCGTTGAGCTTTCAAAGCATGACGAAGATATCGGTATGCTTGACGAAAGAATAAACCGCGCAAAGGAAAAGATATCGGGCTATGATAAAAAGCTCGGCGAATCGGATTCCGAAACGGGAAAGATATCCGCAAAGAAGGACGAGCTTATCGTGCTTTCGAGAAAGCTTGCCGGTCAGAAAAACGATCTTTTCCTTGAAATATCGCAGAGAAAGCATCAGATATCAAACCTTCTCCGTATGGAGGAGCTTCTTGAAGGCTATTCAAGAGCGGTGCGTTTCCTTATGACGGAATACCGCGCAGGTAATATAACCGATAAAGACGGCGCTGTCCCGAAGATATACGGTCCCGTTTCGCAGTTTGTGACGGTTGACGAAAAGTACTCGGCGGCACTTGAAGTCGCTTTCGGACAGTCACTCCAGAATATAATAGTTGACGACGAGGACTGCGCAAAGGTTGCGATAGCTTTTCTTAAACGCAGAAATGCCGGCAGGGCGACATTTTATCCTATAACCACTATGAAGGGCAATCCCGTAAGCGGAAAAGCGCTCGGCATAGACGGACTTGACGGCTACATAGCGATAGCTTCCGAGCTTGTGGGATGCGATGCGAAATTCAGAGGAATAGCCGATTATCTTACAGGCAGGATAATAGTTGCAAAAAATATGGACTGTGCGTCGGTTATCGCACGCAGACTCGGCTTCAGATACAAGATAGTTACCCTTGACGGTCAGGTGATAAATGCAGGAGGAAGCTATACGGGCGGATCCGTATCGACGGATTCACAGATGCTTTCACGCCGCGCACAGATAGACAGGCTCGGTGCGGAGGTAACGTCGCTTGAAAAGGACAGTGCCGAGACCGAAAAGGATATAGCCGAAAATGAAAAGGCGATAAAAGCCGTAACAGAGCAGGAAAAAACAGCTCTCGGCGCAAGCGCCATGATAAAAACTCTGCGCGACGCGGAATCAACGCAGATGCAGATACTTGTGTCGAACCGCGAAGTGTTGAAAGAGGCAAGAGAACAGATAGTTTCACAGCTTTCGCAGCTTTCGTCGCTTGCAAAGCGCGAGGGGGAAAATGCCGACGAATGTACCGAAAAGCGCAAGCGCCTTTCGGAGGAGATGGCGGCGACGGAAAAACGTCTGTGCGATATCGGCAGGGAAAAGGCAGAGGCAGAGAAGAGAGCCGAAGCGAAGAAGACAGAACTTTCGGACTGTCTTATAGACATTGCGCGTGAGGAAAAGGGTGCGGAAATGGCGCAGAACGCGCTTTCTGCCGCAACCGAAAAATATAATGCGGATTCGGACGATATAAAGGCGCTTGAGGAATCTGCTGCCGGTGCCGAAGCGCGGATAGCCGAAAACACGGCAAGAGCAAAAGAAATCACGGCGCAGATAAGCGTTCTCAGAGCCGAAGCGGAAAAGATAAATTCCGAAAAGGCGGCGCTTTCCGAAAGATCGCTTGAAACGGAAAGAAAACTTACGGAAGTGCGAGCAAAGCAAAAGGAAATGACGCATTCGAGAGAGCTTATTTTCCGCGAATACGCAAATACTGAGGCGGCATATAAGCGTGCCGTCGAAAAGAGCGATAAGCTCATTTCTTTCCTTTGGGAAGAATACGAGACGACATACACTCAGGCGTGCGAGCTTTGCGGCGAGCGCATAACAGAAAAAACTCGCAGAGACGCCGCTTCAAGACAGGGAAAGCTGAAAAGCGAGATAAAGGCTCTCGGAGACGTTCACGTCGGCGCGATAGAAGAATACAAAGAAGTAAAAACGCGTTACGACGAGCTTTCCTCGCAGACAAAGGATCTCAGACAGTCCAAAGAGGAGCTGCTTTCGATCGTTGTTTCGCTTGAAGAACGTATGAAAGAGGATTTCTCTGCTACGTTTGAAGAGATAAACGTAAACTTCGGGCAGGTGTTCCGCGCGCTGTTCGGCGGCGGTTCGGCGGAGCTGAAGCTTACGGACAAGATAGATGTTCTGAATTCCGGCATAGAGATAAACGTCGCTCCTCCCGGAAAGGTAATAAAGAATATGTCGCTTCTTTCGGGCGGCGAGCAGGCATTTGTGGCGATAGCGTTGTATTTCGCAATACTGAAAGTAACGCCGTCACCGTTCTGCATACTTGACGAGATCGAGGCGGCGCTTGACGAAGTAAATGTGGACAAGCTTGCCGATTATCTTAAAAATTATTCGGAAAGAACGCAGTTTGTCGTTATCACGCACCGCAGAGGCACAATGGAAGCGGCGGACAGGATATACGGCGTGACGATGCACGAAAAGGGAATTTCCGACGTGCTTTCGATAAACGTATCCGAAATAGAAGCAAAAACGGGAGAAAAGCCCGTTTAAGGAGAAAAAACTATGGGATTTTTTGAAAAACTGAAACAAGGTCTCGCAAAGACGAAAAAAGCGCTTTCCGACGGGATAGAAAATATATTCCGCAGCTTTGTAAAGATCGACGAGGACCTTTTTGATGAGCTTGAAGAGCTTCTCATAAGCTCGGACGTGGGTGTTGAAACTACGGAAGCCGTTCTTGACAGTCTGAGAGAAAGACTTAAAGAAAAGCGCATAACCGATCCCGAGCAGGCAAAGGAAGAGCTTATCTCCCTTCTTGCCGAAATGACGGGCGAGGGTGGCGATATTCCGTTTGAGGACGGGAAGATGACGGTTATTCTTGTTATCGGCGTAAACGGCGTCGGAAAGACGACGTCCATTGCGAAGATAGCAAACGTGCTTAAAAACGACGGCAAAAAAGTGGTGCTTGCGGCGGCGGACACGTTCCGTGCGGCGGCAGCCGATCAGCTTTGCGTATGGGCGGAAAGAGTCGGCGTTGACGTTGTGCGTCAGAGCGAAGGCTCAGATCCTGCGGCGGTCGTTTTCGACGCGATTGCGGCGGCAAAGAAACGCAAGGCGGACGCACTGATAATCGATACGGCGGGAAGACTTCACAATAAGAAGAACCTTATGGCAGAGCTTGAAAAGATCAACCGTGTTATCGACCGCGAGCTTCCGGATTGTATAAGAGAAACGCTCCTTGTGCTTGACTCGACAACAGGTCAGAACGCGGTGATTCAGGCGCAGGAGTTCGGTAATGCCGCACGTCTTACGGGTATCGTCCTTACCAAGCTTGACGGTACCGCAAAGGGCGGAATCATAATATCGATACGCCGTACGCTCGGAATTCCCGTAAAATTCATCGGCGTCGGGGAAAAAGTGGACGACCTTCAGAAGTTCGATCCGCAGGAATTTGTCCGTGCGCTTTTCGGTGAATGATATGGTAAAGATACTTCTTGCAACGGGAAATCCTCACAAGGCAAGGGAGCTTTCGGCAATGCTTTCGGGCTGTGATGTCGAGGTGCTGACGCTTAAAGACGTCGGCTTTGCGGGAGAGATAATCGAGGACGGCGAAACGTTTGAAGAAAACGCCGAAATAAAAGCGAGAGCGGCGGCTTCGTTAGGATATATCGGCGTCGGAGACGATTCTGGACTTTGCGTTGATTTTCTCGGCGGAGCGCCGGGAGTATATTCCGCACGATATGCGGGCGAGCCGTGCGATAATTCAAAAAACAATGAAAAGCTGCTTTCCGAAATGGCAGGAGTACCGGAGGATAAGCGCGGAGCAAAATTCGTCTGCGTAATATGCTGTGTCTTTCCGGACGGAAGAAAGATAGTTTCAAGAGGCGAATGTCCCGGAAGAATACTTACTTCATATGCGGGAAGCGGAGGCTTTGGGTACGATCCGCTGTTCTATTGTACGGAAAGAGGAAAAAGCTACGCCGAGATGACGGAAGAAGAAAAAAATTCCGTAAGTCACAGAGCGAGAGCAATGAAGGGTTTTTTGGATAAATTCATTTCGGAGATCAAATAATAACGGAGAAAGAAATGCTTACAAGTAAACAAAGAGCATACCTGCGCGGAAAAGCGTCGGTTATGGATACGATTTTTCAGATAGGCAAGGGCGGAATAGGCGACAATATGATAAAACAGCTTTATGACGCGCTTGAAGCCAGAGAGCTTATAAAAATAAGAACGCTTGATAACAGCGATGTTTCGCCGAGAGAAGCGGCGGAGCAGATTTCCGCAGTGCTTGGAGCTGAGGTGGTATGCGTTATAGGCAGTAAAATAGTTCTTTACAGAGAATCCAGAAAGCACAAAAAGCTCAGCCTTGAAATAAAGGCGCTGTAAAGAGAAACATTTTTGAAAAGGGTTTTTATCTTATGGAAGACAAAAACGGAACAATAGAAATGCTGAAAAGCGAAGTGAAAAAATATCAGTGCGAGCAGAGATATCTGCATACGCTGAGCGTTTACGGCGAATGTAAAAAGCTTGCAGATATTTTCTCGCTTACGGAGGAAGAAAAAGAAAAGCTTCTTACGGCGGCGCTTTTGCACGACATAACAAAAGATATGGATGGCAAGACTCAGATAGAGCTTTGCAAAAAGTACGGACTTACCCCGCCTGCAAGCGAAAAAGAGCCTATGCCCACTATTCATCAAGATACGGGCGCGTTCTTTGCGCGCGAAACTTTCGGAGAGAAAATAGTTGACGATACGGTATTCTATGCGATAGCCTCGCATACCACCGGCAGAGAAGGCATGACAAATATCGACAAGATGCTTTTTCTTGCCGATTATATCGAGCCGCGCAGAAAATACAAATCCTGTGCGGAAACAAGGGAATATTTATATTCCGAATGTGCAAAAATAAACAAAAACGATAAAGCGGCACTTTTCAGGCTTCTGAGTAAAACGGTAGTTGACGTTATCGCTTATACGGTGGATTATCTTATAAGCAAGAGACGGATGATTGACCACAGAATGATAATAGTTTGGAACAGCCTGATCTGACTGTCGCGGGGCAGGTAAAATTGAACGGCAAAAAATTTGATGATAAAAATGAAAATCAGCACCTTTCGGGCAAGCTTGTCACGATAGTGACGCTCGGCGTGCTTGCGGTGCTTATAATAACCGTAGCGCTTTTTATGTCTCTGTACAAACCGGGAGTTGAGGAAAAACCTCACTTTACAACGGATGAACAGACCGAAACCACAACAACATCGCAGGACACGCAAATATCGACCGATCCTTATTCGCGAAAGAAAGGGTATTATACTTTTCTTATAGCCGGAACGGATGTTATTTCAAACAATACGGACGTGCTTATGATGGCTTCTCTTGATACGGTAAAGGGCGAAGTCAATATAGTTCAGATCCCGCGCGATACGTTCGTGAACAAGACCGTAGGCGGATATCAGACGGTGACGAGAGTAAATTCCGTATATGCGGCGGCATATAACAGAAGCACGGCGTCCGGCTCACGCGGTGCGACGGCAAGGCATGTGGCAATGAAAGACCTCAAATCAAGACTTGAAGCAAGCCTTTGCGTAAATCTTGATTACTACGCGCTCGTCAGCACTTCATCCTTCCGCAAGATAGTTGACGCAATAGGCGGCGTGTGGTTTGACGTTCCTGAGGATATGGACTATGACGATCCCGAACAGGGACTTTCGATACACCTGAAAAAGGGCAATCAGCTCCTCGACGGAAAAGCCGCAGAAGGGCTTATTCGCTTCAGAAGCGGATATGCACAGGGAGATCTTGATCGTGTTTCCGTCCGTGCGAATTTCCTGCGTGCGATGATGAAACAGGTAAAGGAAAATCTGACTGCCGATGCGCTTGCCACGATTGTGAGCGAGCTTCTCACTTCGGTGGATTCCTCCGTTTCACTTACGGACGCGGTGTATTTTGCAAAACAACTGTATTCGGTCTCTTCAGAAAAGTTTACGGTGACGACGCTTTCCGGTTCGTCTGTTATGAATCCGCAGACGGGAGCATGGAGCTATTACGTTATAAACAAAAATAATGCGCTCGCCGACATAAACAAATATCTCAATGTGTTTTCCGGAGATATTGCGGCAAACTTATTTGACAGTAAGGGCTTCTTTACGGATTCCGAAAATGAAGCTCACGCATATATAAACAATTATTATTTATCATAGGAGAGAACAATGGACGAAAGCAAAAACGAGAAAATGACGTCGCTTGCGGGCGCTTCGTCGGAGGAGATAGCGCGTGCGATAGCGGATGTGCTTGATTCTATGAAGGCACGCGACATAAAGCTTCTGCGCGTTTCGGACAAAACGGTAATGACCGATTACTTTGTTATCTGCTCGGGAACATCAAACACGCAGATAAAAGCCCTTTCGGGAGAGGTTGAATACAAGCTCGGCGAAAGAGGCGTTTCGCCGCTTCATATCGAAGGATATGAAACGGGTACATGGATAGCAATGGATTATGCCCACGTTATGGTGCATATTTTCAACAGAGAACAGAGGGATTTTTATAAGCTCGAAAAGCTCTGGGGCGACGCTTGCGAAGTGCCGCTGAATACGGAAAACAGTGAGCAGGAGGACTGATATGACATACGATTTCAAAGCGATTGAGCCCAAATGGCAAAAGATATGGGATGAAAAGAAGGCTTTTGCCGCAGTTGACGGTTCCGACAAGAAAAAATTCTATGGCCTTATAGAGTTTCCGTATCCTTCGGGAGCGGGAATGCACGTCGGACATATAAAGGCGTACAGCGGACTTGAAGTAATTTCGCGCAAAAGAAGAATGGAAGGATATAACGTTCTCTTTCCGATAGGCTTTGACGCTTTCGGACTTCCCACGGAGAATTATGCCATAAAGACAGGTATTCATCCGAGAAAAGTAACGGATATGAACATTGCCAAGTTTACTTCACAGCTTCGCCGCGTAGGGTTTTCCTTCGATTGGGACAGAACCATCGACACCACAGACGAAGACTACTACAAGTGGACACAGTGGATATTCCTTAAAATGTTTGAACACGGACTCGTTTTCCGTGATACGGCACTTGTAAATTATTGCCCATCGTGTAAGGTCGTACTTTCAAACGAGGACTCTCAGGGCGGAAAATGCGATATCTGCCACAGCGATATCATCCAAAAGTCAAAGGATGTATGGTATCTTCGCATAACAAAATATGCGGACAGACTGCTTTCCGGCCTTGACGAGGTCGATTATCTGCCGAACATCAAGCAGCAGCAGATAAACTGGATAGGCAAATCGACAGGTGCGTTTGTAAACTTCACGCTTGCCGGCATTGACGAAAAGCTTCGCATCTATACAACGCGTCCCGATACGCTTTTCGGGGTTACGTTCATGGTTATGGCGCCGGAACATCCGATAATAGAAAAATATAAAGACAGAATAAAGAATATCGACGCCGTTGAAGCCTACAAGACGGAATGTGCAAAGAAGACGGAATTCGAGCGCACACAGCTTGTAAAGGACAAAACGGGCGTCAGAATCGACGGAATCTGCGCCATAAATCCCGTAAACGGAAAAGAAATTCCGATATACATAGCGGATTATGTTATGATGGGCTACGGTACGGGCGCAATTATGGCTGTTCCTGCACATGATCAGCGCGACTATGACTTCGCAAAGACGTTTGGGATTGACATAATTGAAGTAATAAAAGGCGGAGATATAACAAAAGAAGCATATACCGAAAGCGGCGAGATGGTAAACTCAGGCTTTCTTAACGGTATGACGAATAAAAAAGACTCCATTGCAAAGATGCTTGAATATCTTGAAGAGAAGGGCATAGGCGAGGCAGGCGTTCAGTACAAAATGAAGGATTGGGCGTTCAACCGTCAGAGATATTGGGGCGAGCCTATACCGATAGTTCACTGCCCGCACTGCGGAATGGTGCCCGTACCTTACGAAGAGCTTCCGCTCCGTCTGCCCGATATGCAGAATTTCGAACCCGGACAGAACGGCGAAAGTCCGCTTGCAAAGATAGAAAGCTTCGTAAACTGCAAGTGTCCCAAATGCGGTGGTGATGCAAAGAGAGAGACCGATACGATGCCGCAGTGGGCGGGCTCATCGTGGTATTTCCTTCGTTACATCGATCCGCACAATGAAAATATGCTTGCCGATCCCGACAAGCTGAAATATTGGATGCCCGTAGATTGGTACAACGGCGGAATGGAACACGTTACCCGCCATATGATATATTCACGCTTCTGGCATAAGTTCCTTTACGATATAGGAGTTGTGCCTTGCGACGAGCCTTATGCCAAGAGAACCGCGCAGGGACTTATCCTCGGACCGGACGGAGAAAAGATGTCAAAGTCAAAGGGCAATGTAGTCGATCCCAACGACGTTGTAGACGAATACGGCGCGGATGTTCTCCGTACTTACGTACTCTTTATGGGCGACTATACAAGCGCGGCTCCGTGGTCGGAATCGAGCGTAAGGGGCTGCAAGCGTTTTATTGAAAGAGTTTGGGGAATGCTCTTTATGACAAAAGGCAAGGGTACGACGGAAAAGCTTGAATCCTCATTCCACAAGACCGTGAAAAAGGTTTCTTCGGATATCGAACAGATGAAGTTCAATACGGCGATTGCATCTATGATGTCGCTGACAAACGATATTTACGAAAACGGCAGCCTCACGACGGATGAGCTTGGAATTTTCGTTCGTTTGCTTTGCCCGTTTGCTCCGCATATATGCGAGGAGCTTTGGCAAAGACTCGGAGGCAAGGGACTCTGCTCGCTTGCTCCGTGGCCCGAATATGACGAATCAAAGACTAAGGACGATACGGTTACGGTCGCGGTTCAGATCTGCGGTAAGCTCAGAGACACGGTTCAGGCACCTGCCGACGCAGACCAGGCAACGGTGGAAGCACTCGCAAAGTCCAGCGAAAAAATAGCGAATGCAATCGCCGGAAAGCAGATAGTAAAAGAGATATATGTAAAGAACAAAATTTTCAATATTGTGGTTAAATGACGACTTGGCTCGGATATTCCCGCAGAAAAACGGAAATATCCGAAAATAATGAAAATAATTATTGACAAAATACTTTTCGGACTATATAATATAAGGTGCTGAATTATGGCGCAACATTTAAGCAGGTGGTGCAGAGATGTATTTGGATCTTAAGCCGATTTTATGCGGCGAAACGAAGAAGATAACGTTTGAGCTTCCGCTTGAAACCGCCGATATCGAGGAGATAAAAACATTGTTCCCCGATATCACGGAGGTCGCTCCCGCAAGCATTTCGGGAGAGGTTGTGAATATGTCGGGGTATATGGTTTTAAGGGAAAATGCCCTTATTAAATTCTCGGCTCCGTGCGCCAGATGTGCAGAAACGGCAAATTCCGAGCTTTCTCTCTCTTTTGAAAAATGTGTCGCTACCGGAGATGTCTCAAAGGATAACGACGATTACATTTTTCCGGAAGATACGAAACTCGATATAACGGCGCCGCTTTTCGAGGAGATGCTCCTTGAAATGCCGTCGAAAATCCTCTGCCGAGAGGATTGTCGCGGTCTTTGTCCGCGATGCGGAAAAAACTTGAATGAAGGCGATTGCGGTTGCAAAAAGTCTGAGGGAGACCCGAGACTTGCAATACTCAAAACGCTTCTTGATAAGTAAATACGCAAGGCAACAGATAAGAAAAATAATATAGGAGGTCATTAGACATGGCAGTACCGAAGAAAAAAGTCTCTAAGGCAAGAAGAGACAAAAGACGTTCCAGCGTCTGGAAACTCGATCTTCCCGGCATGACAAAATGCCCCAAATGCGGTGAATATAATCTTGCACACAGAGTATGCAAGGCATGCGGAACATACAACGGCAAGGAAGTTATTAAAACAGACGACTGATTGCAATCGGGGCAGGTATGAAGCTTCATACCTGCCGAAATTGTTTTATTGAGGATTTTTTATGGTTGAAATAACGGGCGTTGAAAAAGGTTCTCCCGCCGAAAAAGCGGGAATAGCCGCAGGCGACAGACTCGTGAGCATAGGCGGCAAGACTATTACGGACGTGCTTGACTATCGTTTTTATATGTGCGAAAAGAATCTTACTCTTACGCTGCGTCGCGGCGAGGAGGAGTTTTCCGTAAAGATAAAAAAGGGCGAGTACGACGATATAGGTCTTGATTTTGCCACCTATCTTATGGACGAGAAAAGGCGCTGTGCAAACAACTGCATATTTTGCTTTATAGACCAGAACCCTTGCGGAATGAGAGAAAGCATATACTTCAAGGATGACGATTCCCGACTTTCTTTTTTGCAGGGAAACTATATAACGCTTACAAATCTGGGCGAAAAGGATATAAAGCGAATAATAGATATGAAAATGTCGCCCGTGAACATTTCGGTTCATACAATGAATCCCGAGCTGAGGGTGAAGATGCTTCGCAACAAAAACGCGGGGAAGGTGCTTTCCTATCTTAAAACGCTTGATGACGGCGGAATAAATATGAATTGTCAGATAGTGCTTTGCAAGGGCATAAACGACGGTGCCGAGCTTGACCGAAGTATGCGCGAGCTTGCTGAATATCCCCATATCCACAGCGCGTCGATCGTGCCGTCGGGACTCACGTGTCACAGGGAGGGGCTTTATCCGCTCAAGTTGTTTTCGCCCGAAGAGGCGGGCGCAGTGATCGATCAGGTTGAAAGCTTTGCCGCAGAGTGCGAGAAAAAGCGCGGAGAAAAGATTTTTTATTGCGGAGACGAGCTTTATATCCGCGCGGGGAGAGAGCTTCATTCCGGTGAATATTACGGCGATTACACGCAGATAGACAACGGCGTCGGAATGATAACATCCACAAGAGAAGAATATCTTGAAGCGCTTGAATTTTGCGATGAAAATCCGCCGGCGGCAGAAATATCGATGGCGACGGGCGTTGCGGCATACGGGCTTATACGTTTTCTCGCAGACGAAACGATGAAAAAATTTCCGCAGATAATAATTCACGTTTATAAGACAATAAATCACTTTTTCGGCGAAAGTGTAACCGTTGCGGGACTTGTAACGGGGAAAGATCTCTGCGAACAGGTAAGCGGCAAGCCGCTGGGAAACAGACTGCTTATATCCGAGCATATGCTTCGTCACGGAGGAGATCTTTTCCTGTGCGGAATGAGTATAGACGAGCTTGCGGAAAAGCTCGGAGTGCATATAACCACTTGTCCGGACGACGGGTACGAAATTCTTGAAAGAGTTATAGGAAATATAAAATAAGGAGGAATATATGGCTAAAACCACAGTTGCAATAGTGGGCAGACCGAACGTAGGAAAAAGCACGCTTTTCAACAAAATAGCCGGAGAAAGAGTTTCCATTGTTGAAGACATTCCCGGCGTTACGCGTGACAGAATATATTACGATACCGAATGGAACGGCAAGCCCATTATGATGATAGATACCGGCGGCTTTGAGCCGACCTCCGGAGAGACGATAAAGGTCAAAATGCGTGAGCAGGCACAGATAGCCATTGAAACGGCGGACGTTATCGTTTTTCTTTGCGACGTCAGAGCGGGCGTCACTGCCGACGACAGGGATATCGGCACGATGCTTATGAAAAGCGGCAAACCCGTTATAGTTGCCGTAAACAAGATGGACTCAATAGGCGCGCTGCCGATGGAATATTACGAATTTTACGAGCTTGGTTTTGATGGGGATCCCATTGCGCTCTCGTCGCTTCACGGCACGGGAACGGGCGATCTGCTTGACAGGATTCTTGAGCTTTCTCCCGTTGCGGACGAACCCGAAGAGCCGGATGACGACACTATAAAGGTAGCTGTAATAGGAAAGCCTAACGCAGGAAAAAGCTCGCTTGTAAACAGAATCTTAGGCGAGGACAGAATGATAGTTTCCGATATTGCCGGAACTACGCGTGATGCGATAGACTCAAGAGTCGAAAACGCTTACGGGAAGTATACCTTTATTGATACAGCGGGTATACGTCGTCAGAGTAAGGTAACGGATAAAATCGAAAAATTCAGTGTTCTGCGCGCTCATTCCGCAGTTGAAAGGGCAGACGTCTGCCTTATAATGATCGACGCCTCCGAAGGAATCACGGAGCAGGACGAAAAAATCGCCGGACTTGCTCACGAGGGCGGAAAAGGGTCTATAATAGTTGTAAACAAGTGGGACAAGATAGAAAAGGACAACGGCACCGTAAAGAAATTTACTGAGGATATCTATACCGCACTTTCGTATATGACATATGCTCCGCTTATGTTTATTTCCGCAATGACGGGACAGAGAACCGAAAAGCTGTTTGAAAAGATAAATTTTGTTGCCGAAAAGAACGCAATGAGAATCTCCACAGGAATGCTCAATGATGTTCTCAGCGACGCGATATCGCGTGTCCAGCCGCCTACGGACAAGGGCAAGCGCCTGAAGATATATTATATGACTCAGGTATCGACAAAGCCGCCCACATTCGTGATCTTCTGCAATGACGCAGAGCTGTTCCATTTCTCGTATCAGAGATATATAGAAAATAAGCTGCGTGAGGTTTTCGGATTCGAGGGTACGCCGATAAGATTCATTATCCGCGAGCGCTCGGACGAGGATAAAGATTGAGTATGGAAAAGCTGATAGCATCGGGTATTTTCGGTATGATGAACAGCGGCACAGCGTATATAATAGGAATGATTGTATGCGCGGTTCTTTCATATCTTATCGGAAGCGTGAACTTTACGGCGATATTCGCAAAAAAATACGACGCCTTTCCCGACACTATGGGAATATACAAAAAAGCCGGCGCGGGAGTTGCGTTCGGAGTTGCCGCGCTTGACGGTGTAAAGGGATTTCTCTGTGCGCTTATGGGACTTTTGCTTATGCCGGGCGACGGATATGCCTGCCTTTGCACGCTTGTGTGCCTTATCGGGCATGCTTTTCCCGTTTGGCTTAAATTCAAAGGCGGAGCCGGTTGTGCGGTTTATATAGGGGCGGCGATAGTTATGAACCCCTTGATGGCGCTTGCGGCTTTTATAATCGCTTTTCTGATGTATTATATGAGCGGATATCTTGCGCTCGGATCGCTTTCGTTTGCGGCATTGTTCCCGATAATCGTGGGCAGAGCGCGCCTGTGGGAATTTACGGAGGAAGCAACGAGAATATTTCTTATAAATAAAATATTCCAAACGTTTATTCCGGTTGTGATATCGCTTGTAATAGCGGTGATATATGCTTCGTCGATAGGCAGAATGATAAACGGCGACGAACCCAAACTTCCGCTGAGAAAAGAAAAATCAAAATAAATGCGGATATTTTGCAAAAAACTCTTGATATTTTATAATATTGGTGATATTATTATTTGGTAAGTATTGATTTACGTGCGGAAGAAGCACCCTCTCATGCGGAAACCGACGGAAATCGAAGTATTTTAAGGAGGTGAACATATGGCAAACATTAAATCGGCAAAGAAGCGTATTCTCGTTATCGAAAAGAAAACGCTTAAGAACAAGATGTATAAATCCGCTCTTAAGACTAATATAAAGAAGTTCTTTGCAGCGGTTGAAAGCGGAGACAAGGCAGTTGCAGCTGATGCTTACAAGGTCGCAGTTAAAAACGTTGACCAGGCAGTTGCTCACGGTATTCTTGCAAAGAACAACGCGGCAAGAAAGAAGAGCAGATATACCCGTATGCTCAACGCAATGAACTGAATACAAATCAAAGCATCTTCTCACCGGATGCTTTTTTGTTTGCTCTTTATTTACTTTTTTATTATATTTATTACTTGACAAATTGCTGTCGCTATTATATAATGTTAAACGTCAAACAAAAAGGAGGACTTTTTATGGAAAACGCTATTGTAATAACAAATGAAAAAATCGTTTGGTATTCAAAAGAAGACAAAATAATGTCTTTCCACTTCGTTGTCAATTACACAAAAAAGATATTTCAGTCCTCCCGCGATATGTTCCGCTTTGTGCTCGGACTTATCGATGTGGGCTTTAAGATAATGTGAGGCGGAGATTATGAACGAATCTCAGGAATGTCATTTCGGCAGGGAAATACGAATAATATCCAATCTTATGAGGCGAAACCTTGATAAATCGGCGGCGCTTACGCGTTCAAAAAATATCACCGGCACGGGCGGATGGCTACTCGGTTATCTTTATGCCAACCGCGACAGGGATATTTATCAGCGCGATGTTGAAAGAGAATTTTCAATAAGGAGAGCCACATCATCAAAGGTTATAACAAGACTTGAAGAAAAGGGCTTTGTCCGCAGGGAAAATGTTGAAAGCGACGCGCGGCTGAAAAAGCTTGTGCTTACGGAAGAAGGCGAAAAAATTCAGCAGGGAGTATGTCGTGAGCTTGACAGCTTTGACCGTAAGCTTCTTTCGGTGCTGACGGAGGAAGAACAGAAAACGCTTTTCGAGCTTTTGGATAAAATAAAAAACAGTATGGAAGAATAAAACCGAAAACCGCACCCATTGGGTGCGGTTTTTGTTTGTTTTTGCAAGGTTCGATAAAAAATTTGAACATTTTATAAATTTTTTCAAAAAGATGCACCCGAATGCATTATTTTAACACTTATATATAAAGGCTTAAATTAAAATTCAGAAAGGAATACATATTATGAAGAAAAAAACAATTAAATTGATAGCCGCAATAGTCCTTTCGGTTATAGCGGTTGGTGTGCTTACGTCCGGAATAGGTTCGTATGTGGGAGTGCGTACTGCAAAAGCTGCATATTATGATAATTCAAAAGAAAAGGTTAAAACATGCGAGCTTGACGGAATAAAAACGGAGCTGACATATGTCAGGACAAAAAATAACGCAAATACATTTTTCGGAAAGCCGAAAGACAAATACGGCGCAGTTGACACATATCAGGATGAAAGCGGCGATATAGAATACAGATTTTATTACAATACAAATGAAATCTGCGGATATATAAATCATTCGCTTACAGGTACAGAGCCGCTGGATTCAGCCGAAAAAGCGCGTGATATAGCAGACAATTATGTGGAAAAGGTTCTTGGTTATTCGCTTAACGAATACAGGAGAGATTCCGACGAGCCCGAAAATGATTATTCCGAGTGGACAGGTCCGGAATACAAGTATCACTATTCAAAGTATATAGACGGTTATAAAACCGATGATGAAATATTTGTATCGGTTGACGAATACGGCAATGTTGAATGGTTTACGGCAAGAAACAGAGGCAGATACGATTCGGAAAAGTTCAATGCGGAAAGAATTTCTTCCTGCCGCGAAAAGCTGGTAAAGGAAATAGATAAAGCCGTAGGACAAAGAGACGGAACATGGACTGTAAATGACGAATATTTAGCCGCCGATGACGGCGGAAAGATATGCTATTTTATAAAAGCGCAATGCTCTTATGGTACAGGAAGCGATCGATATGCTACGGGGCAGACTTTCAGCAGAAAAATAAAATAATATAAAATACAAAAACCCGCGCCTGTTTTCAGGTGCGGGTTTTTATGTTAGTTTTTTACGGCTTCGGCAAAGATAAACGCAAAGAATTCAGCAGTGTTTTCAGCCGATGAATAGGTATTTGCGCAGGTACCGATGTCAAGCGTTATCACGGTAGGAGAAAGCTGTTGATTTAATGTAGCTTCGCTTATCTGCGTGGGCATAAGAAGCGAAGGAAAACGTTCTGATATTTTTTCGTATAAAGTGTTTACCGAAGGGAGCGATTTTGACGCGGACTTATTTTCGGTACCGACGGAAAAGCTTATCTGAGCATAGATGTCGCCGTCTTTTTCGGTTATGGGAGAGAGCAGATTTCCGTCGCTGTCCGCTTCTATTCCGCGATGAAGATCTATTACATAAACTATGTCCGGATGTTTTTTCAGATAGTCTTCAATTTTTATTTTTGCTTTTGAATAAGAATTTTTTGCCGAAGTTATTCCGAGATCGAGATATTCCGCACCTATCCCGAGTCCGAGCAGGGACACCGTAAGCTCGCGTGCAAGTGCGTCCACCGTATTTTCTCCGCCTACGGCTGAAAAATCATCTCCGTAGCATAGCAGTTTTTCATTGCAATAGCTTTCATACGGATGTGTGCAGATTATAAGAACGGAGGTTTTGCCCGTCTGAGTTTTTGCAAGCGCTGCCGAGGTATCGCTTACGGAAACGTCTATATCCGATGTGTAGCGTTTGCCCTGTTTTTCTGCGGAAAGATCGGCAGGAATGATGGCTTTTTTGCCTTCGGGAAGGGTTGATATATCGTAATCGTAAATATCTTCTTTTTCTGAGGGCGAGGTGGTAGTTTCTTTGTCTGCGGTGGTGGTAGAGCTTTCTTTTCCGCCCAAAAATCCAAACAGGCCGGAAAGGTTTCCTCCCGACGATTTAAGCAGTGTTATACATATCGCGGCGACTATGCCTATTATGGCGAAAAGGAAAATTATTCGTGACACACCGGATTTTTTGCGTTCTTTTATATAAGGTATCATCTGTTCGCTTTCTGCTACGGGAAGATCGTTCATCTTTCAAAACCTCGCTTTGTGTATTTGTTTTCATAACAATATATACTGCGGCAAGTCCCGTTTTATTACAGAAAGAGCATTTCTTCATATGAAATTGTGGGCTGAAACGCACGATTTACGGCACAGCCGATAAGCGTACCCAAGTTTTTTGCTATTATGTCTATTTCTTTCGGAGAAACGAAAAACGTATCGCCTTTTTCGTTTTCGTCCCCCGAAAGAACGGAAGTTGCAATGACCGTCGGCGTGCCTATCGAAAATACGGGAACGCCTACCGTGTCAAGGCTGATTTCTTTGTGCGATCCGCCGATTCCGCTGCCGGGAGAAATTCCCGTATTGCTTATCTGAACGGTTCGGGCGAGCCTTTCCTTGCTTTTTGCCGCGAGGGCGTCGGCTACTATTACAAGATCGGGCTTTTCCGATGCGATTACCGATTTGATTATATTGCAGGCTTCTATTCCTGTTTGTGCGGTTACGCCGGGAGAAACGGAACTGACGTCAAAAAGAGAAGCCTTATCAAAAACTTCGGGGTTTGACACCTTCAGATGTCTTGTGGCAATAACGCGGTCAAATGCGGCGGGACCGACAGCGTCCGCCGAAAGAAGTCTGTTTCCGAGTCCGCAGAAGAGCAGACTTTTCGGCTTTTCCGAAAGCTCGCAAAGGAGCAAGCTTATTTCCTCCGCGACGGTATCAGCTGTGTTTTTCAGCATTGCAAAGTCCATGTCGCGCGCAGTGGGGAACGATACGGTTATATATTTGCCTACGGGTTTTCCGAGCAGGCTTGCCCCATGCTCGTTTTCTATTTCTATTTCACTTACGGTTATGCCGTCTCCCGCATCTTTTTCGGTTTCTTTTATACCGTCGGGCTTTCCGCGATTTTCCTCTGCGTATGATTTCAGCTTTTCGCCGTAAAGCTCTGCGGCGAGATCGGTTCTTATCTGTGACATTTTCTTGTCCTTTTTATTTTTTAGTTTTTCTTTCCGAGCCGGTTTTTATGTGTGGTTGACTGCCGATATTATTTTTATGCCGATATAAAACCGAAATAAAAAATTCCACGCTTGGCGGGGAATTTTTTGATAATGTGATAAATATCCTTATTCCGGAGGGATATTTATGAAAAAGACAGTTTGTTTTGCTTTGGCGTTATTTGTCATGACAGTCTTTGTCGGGTGCGGCTCTGCGCAGGATGGCTCTGCTTTGCGCAAGCTTAATATGATAACAGATACATTTTCGCTTTCGGGAATGGGTGCTGTCTATGCACGCGGAGAGAAGTGCGAAAGAGAGCTTTCCGACGAGCTTGTTGCAAGAATGTTTTCAGAGGGAGGAAACATAACCGCGTTTGAAAACGTAAAAAGCTGCGCGGTATTTCTGTTCCAAAACTTTTCGGATGGGGAAATAGACGTTATAGAGCTTTGCGATGTATCGCACAAGCCGGAAATGCTTGCTGTCGTAAAACGTCGCGCAAGAAAAAAGTCGGGCGCCGTTGTGCTTTCGCGCGGAAGATATATTTTTCTTATAAGTTGCGACGATGCGGAGAAGATAGCAGACTATATCCGAAAGCTGTGAAAAGTATTGAAAAAAATTCCGTGCTGTGATATTATGTTTCTTGTAAAAATCACAGCGGAGGAATAAAATTATGATGTTTGAGCTGAAGCCCGTTACAAAGCATATAATCTGGGGAGGAGAACGCCTTTCAAGAGATTACGGAATGGGCGAAAATGGAGAAAAAATAGCCGAAGCATGGGAGCTTACCTGTCGCGGTGACGGCGATAATGAAATTATAAGCGGAAAATATACGGGCAGGCTTCTTTCGGAATTTGTGCGTGAAAATCCGCAGGCACTCGGAACAAAGCAGAAAGGAGATCGCTTCCCGTTGCTTATAAAGCTGATAGACGCTGAAGCCGATCTTTCCATACAGGTGCATCCCGATGATGAATATGCACTTTCTCATACAGATGACATGGGAAAGACGGAGATGTGGTATATAGTTGACGCAAAGCCCGGCGCAAAGCTTATCTACGGTCTGAAAAGAAAATACACGAGAGACGAGCTGAAAACAGCCATAGCCGCCGGCACGCTTGAAAGTCTTATGAATTATGTAGAGGTAAAATCGGGCGAAACGTATTTTATCCCGTCGGGACTTGTTCATGCGATAGGCGCCGGAATTCTTATAGCCGAAATACAGCAGAACTCCAACATAACATACCGTGTTTATGACTATAATCGCCGCCAGCCGGACGGCTCGCTTCGTCAGCTTCATATAGAACCCGCTCTTGACGTTATAGAACGTTTTGATCCCGAAGCTGTAAAAGTCGAAAAGACGGGTGATGTTATAGCCTCCTGCAAATATTTTGAGGTTCGCGCGATCGCCCTTGACGGAGAAAAGACTGTTTGCGCGGGGGAAGAAAGCTTTCTTCATCTGATGATAACGGACGGCGAATGTGAAATAATCTGCGCCGGAGAAAAAATAAGCACAAAAAAAGGCGGAAGCGTTTTTGTAGCTGCCGCCTCGGGAAATGTGACGCTCAAAGGAAACGCAACCGTTATAGTTTCCTCGCTCTGATATTATTTTTTGCTTACAAAAAGGTTTATGTCCCATGCGGGAAAACCGGACAGCCGCCTGAGACAGAGTTTTCGCTCGGGCATAAGTTTGTGTGCAAGCAGGATAAGAGAAAATATATCTTCACTTCTGTGATACAACGACACCGCAAGCTCGGTGTCGTTGTTTTTTATAAGCGAAGCCGAGCCGCAAAGTGCTTTTTCCTCAGCTCCTTCAACATCGTATTTTATAAGCAGCTTTTCGCCGTAAAAATTGCACGCATCGTCCGGTGATGCGCATACTACGGTTTTGGTTTTGGCACCGGAAAGCGACGCCGAAGATGAAATATGCGATCCTCTGCCTCCGCCGTCGGATATCTCAAGGCTTTCGGTTTTATCCCACGCACATGCCTTTACAAGAGTAAAATCCACACATGGCACGGACGTGCAATATTGTGAAAGCTTTTCAAAAGGCTTGTTTGCGGGTTCAAAGGCACAGACCTTTTTTATCGAAGGGCATAGCGAAAGCGCTTTTTTTACGGTGTCGCCGATGTATGCTCCGAGATCGACATAGGCGCTGTATCCGCCGGAGAGCAGAGAAAAGGTTTCTTCCTCCGGACATTCGCTAAAATAAAGATATTCGGGTTTTCCCGAAAGCTTGAATTTTATGATGTCGTCGTACACATCGACGGAACGCCCGTCGCAGAGGAGCTTACGGGCTTTGTCGATCCTGTCGAGATTTGAAAGGTAAAAGTCCGCGTCAAAAAGATTTTCTCCGCAAACGGGAACGTCCGGAATGAACAGTCTGTGCCGCGAAGCTATATGCTTTACATTTTCAATTACTTCGGGGCGGGACGATCCGAACGCCACAAGTACGGTAAAATCACCGTACTTTTCTTCCGCTTCGGAAAACGACATGACGTGCGAGCCGTGAAAATATCTGTCCCTGACAAAACCGTCGGAGGCAAAAAAGCCGCTTGCTTTTATGCCTTTTCGCTCCATTACGGAAAGGATCTTGTCCGCGCCGTCGCCCGTGCCGTAGAGCAGAATGGGAGAAGAACTTTCTTTGAGAACAGACCAAAGCTCCTCCGTTCCGAAAACGGATTTTATCATTGATCTATTACCTTGCGGAAAACGGGATGTTCAAATATTGTTCTTGCTATGAGACTTACGCCGATAGCCTTAGGATGAACGCGGTCTTTTGAGAGGATATAGGAGCTTGCTTTCGATATCCAATTGTCTATCGCGCTCTGGACGTCTATATATCCTACGGAATATTTTTCAGCGAGCTTTTTGTAAAGACCGTTTATCTCATCGACGTGATAACGCATAAATTCTTTTTTATCAAGATCCATGAAGAACGGCGAGATTATTATCGGCTCTGCGCCTTTTTCTCTGGCCTTGAGAATCATCTTTTCCATATTTGAAGCCGTTTCTTCAGATGATATGTGAACCTCTGTGTTTACGGGAAGCTCGGCAATGCGCCACGCATCGTTTACACCTATCATAATGAAAAGGTAGTCGGGATCGTATGCAAGAACTTCATCGTCAAAACGGGCGAGAAGCTGACGGCTTGTGTCGCCAGACGTTGCGGAATTCATAAAGCGAATTTTGCAGTCCGGCTTTTCAGCCCATGTCATACAGAAAAGATTGCCGACGTAGCTGTTTCCGAGCGCGCCTACTCCGTCTCCGACGGGGCGGGCTCTTTCGCAATCCGTTATGCTGTCTCCTGTGAACATTGCGCGTATGATTTTTTTCTTCATAATCAAAAAATCCTCCCTGAGAAGTGTTTTAACGGCTTTGATTATACCCTAAAAGCAATTTTGTGTAAAGAGTTTTTAACAATTTTGATGTTTTTGTTTACAAAAACGGCGGGAAGGTGTTATAATTAGACGAAAAACAGCTTTTGCGGAGGATTTTTATGAGCGACGAGAAAATGGTTATGCTTAAAAGCGCGCTGGGCGGATATTCCAAAAAGGACGTAAACAAATATATAGAAAAAATAAGCCTTGATTTTGCGCGCAGGGAAGATGAGCTTAAAGCCGAAGCGGAAAATCAGCGCAGGGCGGTTTCCGACGCAAAGCAGCGCACGGAGGAGCTCTCTCGTATGCTTGACGAGCTTGCGTGCGAGGCGTATTCATCGGAGAATGCTGCGCTTGAAGCAAAGAAAGACAAAGACTCTGCCTGCGAGCGCGAAAACGAGCTTGCGCAAATGCTTGACGAGCTTGCCTGTCGGCTTTACGCCGCAGAAAAGCGCGAAGAAGAGCTTAAAGCTTCGCTTGCCGGAATGGCGTCACGAATAGCGGAATACGAAAATCGTGAAAACGAAGACGTGCTTACAGGTGAGGTAGTGGAGAAGATCCGCACAAAAACCGAAGAGATGATATGCATGGCGGGAGAAGAAGCAAAGGACATTATTTCATCTGCTGAGAGCAAAGCGGAAGAATTGATTTCACAGGCAAAGCTCAAAGCTGAAAATATAATAAGCGAAGCCAATGCAAAAGCCGGCGCTACCGAAGGCAAAATAAAGAAAATGTACAGTACAGCGGCGGAGGACTATTGTGAGCAGATAAAAAAGCTGACGGAAGAAATGACTTCTTCCGCCGACAGGGCGCGGAAAAAGCAGGAAGAAAGACCGTCGCAGAATGAAAAGACATCGACAATTGACGACAAAATAGATACGTTTTTCCGTGCGCTGTTCTCACAGATAAATCCGAAAAACAAAAACCGCAGCTGAAAAATACCGCAAAATTTGTCGTGCAGTGAGAGTTGACACGGGATATTGATTGTGATAAAATAACTAAGCATTGAAGAAAGGGGAAAATCGTTTATGGCGGCTGAAAATTATGCACATAAAATAATAGCACAGAACAAAAAAGCCCGTCACGACTATTTTGTCCTTGACAGCTATGAAGCCGGAATCGAGCTTCTCGGCACGGAAGTGAAAAGTCTGCGCGCGGGCGCGGTAAATCTTAAAGATTCGTACTGCTATATTGAAAAAGGCGAGCTTTTTATGACGGGCGTGCATATAAGCCCGTATGAAAAAGGAAACATCTTTAACCGCGATCCCGTTCGTGACAGAAAGCTTTTAATGCATAAAAAAGAAATTATAAAGCTACTTTCGAAAATAGGGCAGGAGGGACTGACTCTCGTTCCGCTTTCTCTTTATTTTGCCGGAAGATATGTAAAGGTTGAGATCGGTCTTTGCAAGGGTAAAAAGCTTTATGATAAGCGCGAGGCGGAAGCAAAAAAGGCGGAAGCGCGCGACATCGACCGCTATGAGCGGCAGATGAGAAAATAAATAAGGGCCCGTAAAGGTTTCGACGGGGAACATGAAACGGGGTAAGCGAGCGGAGCCGCACAAGCTCCTTAAAACTGTGCAAACTTAAAATTAAACGCTAACTCTAATAAAGTAGCTCTCGCTGCCTAAGTGCGCGGGTGTCCTGCCGATGAGTATCGCGGCTTCGGTTTGGGCATGACACAGCGATGAACGTGAACGGCTTTTTAGCTTTTGACGTCGTCACGCATTAAAAAGCTACCGAAGCACAGAGCCTGTTTGCCGGCGCTGTGCTAAGGGAATCTCAAATGACAAAATGCGCTCGGAGAAAGCCCTGCGGATCGTTTTTCGGACAGGAGTTCGATTCTCCTCGGGTCCACCAAAAAGAAAAGCACCCTAAATGGGTGCTTTTATTTTTTGCGCTTTTTTCCCCCTATTTCATCATCTGATAAATGATTTTTGCGGCGTCGGCACGGGTAAGAGTGCCTTCAGAGTTCATACCAGAAAAGTAACCGAGAGATGACATTGCGGCAAGACCTTCATCGGTTATTTCATCACCGCAGGAAGCGGCAACGGGAAGCGAATCCGAAAGGGAGGGCGAAGTTTTTGACATTATTCTTGAAACAATGGTTGCGGCTTGCTTTACGGTTATGGGAGAGGCGCCGTCAAAACGTTTGCCTTCTTCCGAGTCCACGCCGAAGATGATTCCGTCAGAAACTGCGGCAGTAACATATCTGCGCTGATATGAGGATATTTCACTGTCGTCAATAAATGCGGTGGATTCTGCTTTTTCGGACGACGGCAGGTTGCATGCGCTCATCGCCATAATCAGAAAATCACCGCGCGATACAGTCTTTTCGGGGTAAAAATAACGCTCGCCGCCGATTGTCTCCCCAAGAAGAATTTCTTTTCCGCCAAGCACGGATGCGGCGGTATATGCATCATTTCCCGTCATATCGGTGTATTTTATGCTGTCCTTTGAAACGGTTATTTTAATTTCGGCTTCTTTTGAAATATTGCCGAAATAATCTTTTGCGACAAATTTGAACTTATCTTTTCCGCTGAAATTTTCGTCGGGCGAATAAACAAACTTGCCTGTGATGTTATCAAGGGTAAGCTCGCCGTGTTTGGGCTCGGATGTGATAAAATATGTCACGGCGTCACCTTCGCCGTCGGTAGCGGTAAGCGCACCGAAGCAGGGGATTTCTTTTTCTGCGGAAAGTGTATCGCTATTGGCTGTTGGTGCGAAATTGAGAGAAGCAAGTGTGCTTACAGAGCATAAAAACGTTTCGCTGTTTTCTCCTACGGAAAATTCAAATCCGGTTGAAACTTCCTTTGCGGCGGGAACGAAACGTAATGCCGAAACCGACGCTGCTTCTATTTCGTCTCCCGCAGCGACCTCTTTTTCGCCGAGCATAAGCTTTCCGGCTTCTTCTTTCGGCAATGACGTTATTTTGATTTTTGATACTTTTATACCGATGAAGTTTTCAAAATCTTCTGCTGTAAAGCTTATTGAGTTTTCTCCGACGCTTGTTTTTACCATTTTCATGGATGAACGTATTACGTCAAGTCCCGGTGAAAGAGTCGCGGCTCCGATTGTGAGCGAAATACAGAATAACAGACAAAGTGCATAGCATAAAGTGAATATTTTTTTCAAAACAGGTACCTCCCGAAAAACAAATATTTATGTACTTGCATTTTCGCCGTGAAAAATCCACCTTATTCACCGTCCTTTTCTTCGAGAAGAAAAGAACGCAAAATAAGCTTCAATTATCGGCAATGATATACAGACTTTTTTATAACTGCACAGACGGGGTATTACAAAAAACAAAAGAAACTTCAATAATTGGGTTACAAAGCTCCTCGATTATCCGAAAAACTTGTTATTTCATTAAAAAAACGCCCCGAAGGGCGTTTTTTACATATCCATAACTATCGGAAGTATCATCGGACGACGTTTTGTCTGTTGATAAATATATTTTGAAAGATCGTCCTTTATCTTTCCTCTTATCTGCGGGAAATCGCAGTTCTTGTGGTCAAGAGCATCATATACGGAGCCGCGCACGACTTCTTTTATCTGTTCAATAAGCTCTGCCGAGTCTTTTTCGTACACAAAGCCTCTTGATACGACTTCGGGTCCGGAAACAAGATCACGGATATCAAAATCTATCGCTACGGAAACAACTATAAGTCCGTCCTGTGAAAGATGACGTCTGTCGCTGAGAACGACGTTGCCTACATCGCCTACGCCGCTGCCGTCCACCATAACGATACCGCTCGGCACCGTGCCTGAAAATCTTGCACCGGCTGAGTCTATTTCAAGTACTCTGCCAACGTCCATAACGAAAATATTGTCGGGCGACATACCCATCTGTTCGGCAAGCTCTTTGTGGTGGTAAAGATGACGTGCCTCGCCGTGTATCGGAACGAAATACTGCGGTTTTACAAGTGCGTGGAAGATTTTTATCTCCTCTGCGCAGGCATGGCCGGAAACATGTACTTCGGCTATTGCATCGTTCAGAACGGTAACTCCTCTGCGGAAAAGCTCGTTTATTATGTTCCCCACAAGCTTTTCATTGCCGGGAATTGCGGAAGCCGAGATTATTACGAGATCGGAAGGGCCGAGTTCTATTTTGTCATGCATACCGAAGGTCATTCTGTAAAGCGCAGACATCGGTTCGCCCTGACTTCCGGTTGATATTATAGTCGTTTTTTCCGGCGGATATTTTTTGATATCCGCTATATCCACAAGTACGCCTTCGGGGAAGCTCATATATCCGAGCTCTACTGCCGCGCCGACGACGTTTATCATACTTCTGCCTGTTATGGCGACCTTTCTTCCGTGCTTGTGAGCGATATCTATCACCTGCTGAACGCGATGAACGTTTGATGAAAACGTTGAAATTATTATACGTTTATCCTTATATTCATCGAAGAAACGTACAAGCGACTGGCCGACCTTCTTTTCCGAAGGAGTAAAACCGGGACGTTCAACGTTGGTTGATTCACACATGAGAAGCTTTACGCCTTCCTTGCCGATCTCGCCGAGACGGGTAAGATCGGTCATTTCACCGTCAACGGGGGTTGCATCTATTTTGAAGTCACCGGAATGAACGACAGTGCCTACCGGCGTTTTTATAGCGACGCATACGGCACCGGCTATGGAGTGATTTACATGAATGAATTCGGCTTCAAATATACCGAGCTTTATTTTTTCTCCTGCCGAAACGCAGTGCATTTCGGGTTTGAAATCAAAGTGGAATTCCTTGAATTTGTTTTCGAGAATTCCGAGAGTAAGTCTTGTGCCGAATATCGGCACGTTTATTTTCTGAAGAAGATAAGGTACTCCGCCTATGTGGTCCTCGTGACCGTGAGTAAGAATTACGCCTTTAATTTTTTCTTTGTTGTTTACAAGATAAGTTACATCCGGAACGACGAGATCAACTCCGAGCATATCGTCGCTGGGAAAGCCGAGACCGCAGTCTATAACGATAATGTTGTCGCTGTATTCAAGCACGGTAAGGTTCTTTGCTATCTCGCCGAGTCCGCCGAGCGAAAATATTTTGAGCTTTTTAAGTTTTGTTTTTGCCATAACGCACCAAAGCCCGCCTTAAAAAACGGGATCCTTTCAAATAATAATTATGTAACCCGGACAAAAAAGTCAAAGTCCGCCACCGAAAAACGAAAAAGTCCTCTTCACGATTCCGTCTTTGAGTGGAAATATTAAAATAGAGTTTCCTTTTGTCTTGCCGCCGCCGACCGGTTTGACATAGGGAAAAAATATATATAAATAAAATTACATTACAAAATAATCAAGCCTTCAGGCTATCAAATATTATTATAACACAATAAAGAAAATCAGGCAATAGTTTTTTGAAAAAAAGGACGCGCAAATTTCATTTTACCCCGAAATTATCATGCAGAGCCGTTTTTTGCATAAAAAATATTTTGGGGGTAAATAATCTCACCGATATAAAATATTCGGGAGAAAGTGTTGAAATGATAACAAGAGCTTATAAAAAAAATATGGTGATCGTCCGTAATATCGAAAGCGATACGGTCGAGGAAGCATATCTTTTCATACGGGAGGATGCACCGACGCCTGATGAAAGCGAGCTTGTGCGGGAGGCGGGAAGAATAATCCGAGCATGCGGAGGCACAGGTAAAAAAGGGCTGAGGATTCCTTCGGCTGTTTTTTGGTTTTCGCTCGGAGTCACTTTTGCGCTTCTTTTTGCTTCGGCAGTGTATTATTTTCTGCTTTGACATTTTTATTCGCCGCCCGACTGTGCTCTGCATATTATAAAAACAGAGGAGAAAAAAATCTTCTTCTTATTATAAAAAACAAGGGCGTGAAAACTATGGAAAAACGCGTCATTACAATACCGTCGCCGACTGCGGCGACAAAAGCGGCACGACTGCTTATAAAAAACGGTGTGGGAGCAAGGTCTGTAAGGCTCAGTCCCGAAAAAAACAAGCGTGGATGTACTTCAGGGGTGGCGGTGGATGAGAGAGATCTTGACACTGCCAGGCTGATACTGAAAAGATACGGAATAGCGTATTCCGGTACCGCAACGCTTTAGCTGTTCGGAGAAAACTGTATGATATATCTTGATAATGCCGCAACGACTTATCCAAAGCCGCCTTCGGTGGCACGGGCAATGACAAAATGCATAAAGGAATACTGCGGAAATCCGGGCAGAAGCGCGCATCCGCTCGCGCTCAGATCGGCGGAAGCCGTGTTTGATACGCGAAGTGAAATATGTGCGCTTTTCGGTACCGGCAAGCAGGAAAACGTTATATTTTGCTATAACGCCACACACGCTATAAATAAAGTCCTTTCGGGACTTGTGCGCCCCGGCGACGGCGTGATAACGACAAATATCGAGCACAACAGCGTCCGTCGTCCGGTAGCTGCGCTTTGCGCTCTTCGGGGCGCAAGCTATGATATGGTAAATGCGCTCCTGCCGGAAGAGGAGCTTATAGCGGAGATAGAATCAAAAATAACATCGCGCACAAGGATAGTTGCAGCACTTCACGCTTCGAATGTGTGTTCGGTTGTGTTGCCCGTGCGCAGGATAGGAGAGCTTTGTAAAAAGCATGGACTTATATATGTTCTTGACGCTTCGCAGAGCGCCGGAATATATGATATAAACATTCCGCGCGACGGTGTGACTGTCCTGTGCGCGCCCGGTCATAAGGGACTTTTCGGTCCGCAGGGTACGGGTTTTGCCGTATTCTGCGACGATTTTGACTTTTCTCTGCTTTCTCCGTCGGAGTTCGGAGGGAGCGGGTTTGCTTCGGCGGATATAACAATGGGGCATACCGCGCCCGAATCATATGAGGCGGGAACGGTCAACGTTCCCGGCATCGTCGGACTCGGAGAGGGAATAAGATATGTGCGCTCGCTCGGAACCGACAGAATACTTTCGCACGAAAAGGCAATGTTTTCTCTTGCGAAGAAAGGTCTGTCCGATATCGACGGCGTAAAGATATACCTGCCCGACAGAGAAGGAGGGGTTCTGCTTTTCAATTTTGAAGGTATGAGCGGCTCCGCACTTTCGGCACAGCTTGCAGACGAGGGGATATGCACCCGTCCGGGACTTCACTGTGCACCTACCGCCCATGAGGTGCTGGGTACGGGAGGCGACGCTGTAAGGATAAGCTTTTCGGCGTTTACATCTCCGGAGGATATTTATTCATTTTGCTCGGCAACAAAAAGGCTTTGCAGACGATAGCTTCCGAAAAAAATATAACGACGCAGGCAAAATGGCCTGCGCCGTCTTTTATGGTTATAAAAATTTATTACTTGGGATGATAAAGCTTTTTGGTTTGATATTTAGGCTCGCAGGTGAGATTTACTCCGAGCTTTTTGAAGACACTCTCGTCAACCCTTGAAAGGATGACTGTTGAATGTGCTTCGGTGCATTTGAGCTTTTCAAGCTGCTCAAGCGCTTTTGCGGCAACGGGAGCCGTCACGGCGCAGATCGCAAGCGCTATGAGAACCTCGTCCATATGCAAACGGGGATTTGTATTTCCCATGTTATGTGTTTTCAGCTTCTGAATAGGCTCTATTACCGCAGGAGAGATGAGCAGAATATCGTCATCTATGCCGGCGAGCTTTTTGAGTGCGTTCAGAAGCGCTGCCGAAGCAGGGCCGAGCAGGGAGGAGGTTTTTCCCGTAACAATGCTTCCGTCCGGAAGCTCTATTGCAATGGCGGGCGCATTTGTTTCTTCGGCTTTGGCGTTTGCTGCGCTTACGCAACTGCGGATGTCAGGCGTTATGCCGAGCTTGCTCATTATAAGCTCAAGACGGTATATTTCATCTTTTCCGCCCATTCCCTGACGAGCGGCGCACTGAGCGCTGAAGTAACGGCGGACAATCTCCTGACGGGAGGCTTCTCTTACCGCCTCGTCGTCGAAGATGCAGTTTCCTGCCATATTCACGCCCATATCAGTCGGACTTTTGTAAGGTGACGAGCCGTATATTTTTGTAAATATCGTGTTGAGCACGGGGAAGATTTCAATATCTCTGTTGTAGTTTACAGTGGAAACTCCGTAGGCTTCGAGATGGAAAGGATCTATCATATTTACATCGTCAAGATCGGCTGTTGCTGCTTCATATGCAAGATTTACAGGATGGCTGAGCGGCAGATTCCATATCGGAAACGTTTCAAATTTTGCATATCCGGATTTTATTCCGCGCTTGCTTTCGTGATAAAGCTGTGAAAGACAGGTTGCCATTTTGCCGCTTCCGGGACCCGGCGCGGTAACGACGACAAGAGGACGGGTAGTTTCGACGTATTCGTTTTTTCCGTAGCCGTCATCGGAAACGATGAGCGGGATATTTGCCGGATAGTCGGGAATTATGTAATGACGGTAGACCTTTATTCCGAGCGCATCGAGACGTTTTGAAAAATTTATCGCGGCGGGCTGTCCCTTGAAATGGGAAATGACTACCGAACCAACATAAAGTCCTATGCTGCGGAACGCATCGATAAGGCGAAGCGCATCAAGATCGTATGTAATTCCGAGATCGCCGCGTATTTTGTTTTTTTCAATGTCGTCTGCGGAGATAACGATTATTATCTCGGCGCTGTCCTTAAGCTTGAGGAGCATCTTTACCTTTGTATCGGGAAGGAAGCCCGGAAGCACGCGCGCCGCATGGAAATCGTCGAAAAGCTTACCGCCGAATTCAAGATACAGCTTGCCACCGAAATATTCGATGCGGTCGCGGATATTCTGCGATTGCATCGCAATGTATTTGTCATTATCAAAGCCTATTGTCTTCATAAACACCCCGTAAGAAAAAATATTACAGCGACAATTATATCATATATTCCGACTTGTTTCCACATATTTTTTGTTTTTTATAAAAAATTTTTCCCGCCTTTGATAAGGCGGGAAAAGTTAGTTCTTCACTTGAAAAATAAATATGCTCACTATGCAATAACAATAAATATTTGTACAAATCACTCTTCGACGCACATCGTGCGCCATCGCCCTCAAATGGTGAGTCTAAAAAGGACAGCACAAATCAATTTGTCAAAATCTCTTTTGTTTTTTGTAATATCTGTCTGTGCAGTTATCAAAAAATCTGCATATCATTATCGATAGTTGGAGTTTCCTTTGCTTTTTTGTAATGTCTGTCTGTGCAGTTGTCAAAAAATCTGTATATCATTGCCGATAACTGAAGCTTCTTTTGCCTACTTTTCTTCTCGAAGAAAAGTACGGTCGAAGAGAAGTAGGTTATTTCAGTAAGGGAAGTATGTCGAAAATGCTCTTTATGGGGATAAGCGAAACATTTTCGGGGACTTTGCGTACGGATTTTGCCGAGCGTGACGGAAGAACTATTTTCGTAAATCCGAGCCTTGCCGCTTCCGAAACCCTGCTTTCTATGTGCGATACGGCTCGGACTTCGCCCGAAAGTCCGAGCTCGCCTATGCAAAGAAGCTCGTCCGGAACGGGAATGTCACGCACAGATGAAATGAGCGCAAGCGCAACGCCTACGTCCGATGCCGTTTCATCTATTCTTATTCCGCCGATGACGTTGAGATAAACGTCTACGGAAGAAAAACGCAATCCGAGCCGCTTTTCAAGCACGGCGAGTATCAGTGCCGCACGGTTGTAATCTATACCGTTTGAAGTCCTTCTCGGAGCGGGGAAAACAGTGTTTGTCGCAAGCGCCTGGATCTCGGCAACTATGGGTCGGGTTCCTTCCACAACGCATACGGCGCAGTTTCCCGAAACGTTCTGCGGGCGGTCGGAAAGGAGCATCGCAGAAGGGTTGTCCACCTCGCGCAGACCTTCGTCCGTCATTTCGAAAACACCTATTTCGTTTGTCGAGCCGAAACGGTTTTTTATCGCACGGATAAGGCGGCAGTTCTGACGTCGCTCGCCCTCAAAATACAGAACGGTATCAACCATGTGTTCGAGCACTTTTGGACCCGCTATGCTGCCTTCCTTTGTGACGTGACCTACAAGAATGACCGATGTGCCTGCGGTTTTTGCCGTATTTATAAACATCGCGGCACATTCGCGTATCTGCGTGACGCTGCCGGGTATCGTTGTGCTTTCCGTGTGGTACATTGTCTGTATCGAGTCAACAACTATAATGTCGGGGGCAAGCTTTTTTGCGCTTTCAAGTATTTTTTCAACGTTCGTCTCTGTCAGAAGATAGACGCTTTTGCTTTTTATTCCGAGTCGCTTTGCACGCATTGATATCTGCGCGGCGGATTCTTCTCCCGAAACATAAAGCACTGTCTTTTCCTTTGACATTGCGGCGCATATCTGCAAAAGTAAAGTAGACTTTCCTATTCCGGGCTCGCCCGAAAGCAGAATTACCGAGCCGCAGACAAGCCCTCCGCCGAGAACTCTGTCAAATTCGCTTGTGCCGGTGGAGGAACGCATATATTCGGGAATGTTGCCGTCGCCCAGCAGCACAGGCTTGCTTTCTTCACTTGTGCGGACGAGAATATTCTGCTTTCCCGCACCCTTTTTGGGTTCGGGCTCCGGCGACTGATATGTTTCTTCCGTCATGGTGTTCCACGCTCCGCAGGACGGACAGCGACCGAGCCACTTTGCGCTCTGATAGTCGCACTCGGAACATACATAAACGGTTTTCTGTGTTTTCATTTGACTTCCTCCATATTTGTCGTTTTACAAATGTAGTTTACTGCGGCGGCATAAATACACGCCGCTGTCTTTTGCTGATATGAATCTGTTTTCAGAAGCGCACATTCTTCGGGATTTGAAAGAAATCCGCATTCTATAAGTATTGCCGTGCAGGGAGCATTGTCAAGAACGTATATTTCGCTGCCGGCAGCCTTTACTTCGCGTTCGTTGTTTTTCTGAAGATAATTGCGGACTGTATCTTTTACAGACGCGGCGAGCGTCTTTGAATTTTCCGTATTTTTTGAATAATAGACAGTAAGCCCCGAATACTTAGCAACGGGAAATTTGTTCATATGTATGCTTATAAATATTGCGTTTTCATATTTTTTTGCCGTTTCGGTACGCGCTTTCAGATCGCCGAGCTTTTTGTGCGACGAGTTTTCATCGCCGAGAGCCACATCCTCAGTGCGCGTCATCACGACGGTATATCCGGCACTTTCAAAAAAGCTTTGCAGTTTTTTTGAAACGGCGAGGTTAAGATCTTTTTCAAGCGTGCCGTCGTCGGCTGAGGCGCCGCCGTCTCTGCCACCGTGTCCGGCATCGATTATTATTACGGGCAGAGCAGAGCTTTTTGCCGAAGTTCCGGCGCTTTCGGCTTCGGAAATGAATATTTTTGCCGATATTGCGGATGCCGCTATAAGAATAGCCGAAACGAGCAGAAAGTACGAAGCGAAAAATGCAGATTTTTTAATACCGTATCTTGTCAAAATATGTCCTCCGGTAAAAATCGTTTATGCTTTGATTTTATGCGCGGAGACAGGGAAATATGTTAGAAGTTACTTTTTGGGACGCGGAATAAGCGTAAATTCTCTTGTCCCGCAATAGTACGAAATGCCTGCGAATGCTGCGGCGATAAACGGCGTCAGAAGGTAGAACCATCCGCCCGAATTTCCGCCGAAAATGACCATCTTTATCCCGAAAAACATAGCTTCCCATGTTTGTGAGAGCATTGAAAACACGGTATTGAGCGATGTCATTGCCGTGCTGTACTCTCTGAAATAGTTGAAAATAAAATAAAGCAAACCGAAAACAAAATCGGGAACAGCGGCGAAAAGTCCTGTGACAAAGCCTTTTACAAGGATCGGATTTTCACCGTTTCCTTTGGCGGATATACTGTCTTTCGCGCCTACATCCCACATATACAAATCTATCAGGTAATAATAAAAAATTATTGTACAGATGCTGAATATGAGAGTAAGCGTGCGTTTTGTGGGCGTTTCCACTCCTACGGGAAGATACACCATAAGCCCGAAAATCATCATGATTATGTGTGTCTGAATAAGCTTCCAGACATCGCCGCCTATATTTTTTATAAAGCTTTTACTTTCCATTTTATATCCTTCCGGAACGTCTTTTTTAATATTATAGCTGTTATTTTGCGGTTCTTCAATAATAAATAATATTTTTTCGGTGAAAGTTTACATTTTTCTTTTTTAGTGATATAATTTTCTTGTAGAATTCAATATCCCGCACGAAAGGGGGAAAGCGAAAAATGGCAGAAAGAAATCCAAATGAGACATCGCCGCTTATAGAAAGATTTTTGCGCTATAAGCTTGTAATACAGGGGCGTTCGAAAAAGACGGTTGACGAATATCATCTTGATCTGCGGTTGTTTTTCAGGTATCTTATAGCGAGAGAGAACGGAATTTCCACACAGAGCGATGAATTTGAACAGATAGATATATCATGTGTGGACGAGGAGTTTTCCAAAAAAATAAAAACGCTTGATATACTTGAGTTTATGGCGTATCTTGCTTCGGAACGAAATTGCGGAGCTTCTGCACGAAGCCGTAAGCTTTCGTCAATAAAGGCATATTTCAAATACATAACGGCGGTTGAAAGAATAATAGATAAAAATCCTGCGGCAGATATAGAATCGCCGAAAATAAAAAAATCGTTGCCGAAGTTTCTTTCACTTGAAGAAAGCATATCGCTTCTTGACAGCGTTTATGCCGATGAAAATTCAAACACAAAAGAACGCGATTATTGCATACTTACGCTTTTTCTCAACTGCGGAATGCGACTTTCCGAGCTTGTGGGAATAAATCTTTCGGATATAGATCCGCAAATGAGATCGCTTCGTGTTGTGGGAAAAGGCAATAAAGAACGAATAGTTTATCTTAACGACGCCTGTCGTTCCGCGATAAACGATTATCTTCCTGTGCGCGCCGGCGGAAACAATGAAATAAAGGATAAAAACGCGCTGTTCCTTTCACGTCTGCACAAGAGGATAAGCGTAAAGACGGTACAATGGCTTGTTTATAAATATCTCGGAGAAGCGGGACTGAAAAACAAGCATTATTCAACGCATAAGCTTCGTCACACAGCGGCTACGCTTATGTATCGCGACGGCGGGGTTGATGTGCTTGCGCTGAAAGAAATACTCGGTCACGAGCAGCTGAACACCACGCAGATATACACCCACGTCAGCAACAAGGCGCTTGAGGAAGCCGTAAGCGCGAACCCTCTTGCAAATGTGAAAAAAGAGAAGAAATAAGTTTTTAGCCAAGAATATAAGGAGTGTACATTTCTATGACTATAGATAAACAAAAAATTCTAAAATTCATCCCGATAATTCAACTAATAACTGTATTTTATTGGTTAAAATATTATTTAACAAAAAAAATCCCTTGGTCGGATTTTGCTAAAGCTTTGCTAAAAATTTTTGCCGTCTTATTGTTTATTCATATTCCAAGAATGATTTTGCACTTTGTTTTCGTGAATGACATTTTAGACAATGTTCTTTACTATGTTTCTCTGTATCCTACATTTTTGGGCATCGCAGCAGTTGTAGTTGCTGATCAAGAGAAACACGCGCTCAGCGCAGATGAAGACTCAATTAAGGAGAATAATGTGTCATGAATAAAAGATGACAGCGTTTATTTAATATGAACATAACAAAAATCGTCGATTTTTTAGGAAGAACAACTTTTGAAAATATTATATCTTTAATTCTGGTGTTGCTTTTTTGGAAAAACATATATCTTGTTTTTATATTTCTTCATATTGCTCTTATGTGGATACTTATCCCCGCTGCGTGTAAATATACGGCGTCAATTGATATGTATCTGAAAAAATTGCAGGAAGAAAAAAAGCTGAAGTTCAGATTTCTGAAGCAGGTGAATGTTCCGGCTTCTGTACAAAAAATTTTCTATGGATGCAGCGATGGTAAATTCTTATGGATATCGTTTGCATTTCAGATAATTTTATATTTATACATAATATTTTCTGTCATATTTTACGGTTTTCTTATCAGAGAGTTGCTGATCGGAAATCATGTTACCGTTATAATGTACAGGTGTATATGTTTTTGGCTTATATTTCATATAATGTATACGCTCGTCCTTCGCATAAGTTGCTTTATTATCAATCTGTTTTTCAAACGCAAGGATGGGAAACCCATAAAAGAAGATTTGGTCGACTTTAGAGATTTTTCGGCAATAGACCATAATGAAAGCCGAGAATTAAAAGCATCGGTCGATAAAATAAACCGACAGGCTACTATAATAAAAAAGCTTAAAAAAGTGGGACTGCGTAGTTATAAAAAGGGATATTACATAAAAGAAAATGAACTGACGGGCTTTGAAAATATAGTCAAGTCCGAGTATCCGGAGCTCGGATATAACATATGCCGTAGCTCAAAGAAAGCGTCTATAACTGTGTATGAGAAAGAAAAAGAAGACGTTTTATTTCATGCTACATTAAAAAAATAATATAAAACAAATCTACGCAAACAGCCGCACTTTTCAGTGCGGCTGTTGTTTTGTGGTTTTCTCTTGCAAATAATACCGGGTTGTGCTATACTCATAGAACAGGCACAAGCGATATAATTTTTGGCTACAACGGCAGAGACGGTGTTGTGACAGAAGTTGTAGAGATTAATGACAAATCTCTTGTCGAATGGGCAGACGAAGGCATCGATTGGCTGGTCAATAAAATTGGCAGTTGGTTGATTAACTTGGAGGAATGATATGCGAGGCAATAAATATATTGATTATATTGAATCCGGGCTAGGCATCCCCCCAAATGGCAGGCAATTCAGAAAAATTGCATTGGGACCATGCTTGTTTGTTCTGCTTTGCGGATTAATACCATGTGTGGTTTTGCGTGGAAATTGGTTGATTTTATTGTTTGTTATGCTCGCTACTTCTTTTAGCATCACCACTACGGTGTTTGTGATTAGTTTTAAGCCACTTTCACTTGTCTCTCGATTAGTGATGCAATCGTTGATATATTCAAACTTCGTGATGCAACTTTTATTGTTAGAAGCAATGTTTTATATTATAACATGGGGAATAGATTATGGCCTTATCCCATTATTACTCATTCCATTACTGACACCTTTTATAATAGGTGCCGCGAATGCTAGAAAATTGAGTAAAAATCAAACCATATCTGGGAAAGGACAATATATACGCTGGTATTCATTTGCATGGACTGGTGTTGGGGGAATGCTTATAGCGAAAACATTTTTATCCCAAATGTCACAAAAGTCGGCAATGGCTTTTGTAATACTCGCTTTTACAATATTATCATGCATTTTCGCGGTCGGTTTGCTATCCTATCAAAGACTTTACTTTTTAAAAAAATATGTTAATTAATATATTTCAGCCGCACTTTTCAGTGCGGCTGTTGTTATAAAAGTAATAAGTTAAAGCATATTTACCGCTTTATCAAAAAGAGAAATAAGCTGTGCTTTAAGCTTTTCTCCATCCGTTTTCAGGAAGGCGACCTTTTCCGTCGTCAGCTTTTTTACTTTTTCGAATACGGTTTTATTTATAACACCTTCGGCAAGCGCCGAAAGAAGCTCATCTTCATCGAAAATATAGATTCTGCCTTCAGCTGTATAAACAATATCGGAGAAGAGATCGTCAAAGCAGGCGGTTTCTGCGCTTTTGCAATCGTTTCCGCCCGTTATGTCGATATACACCTGACGGAAGTTTCCGCTCGGATCAAAATAAGCGGTGTACCAATAATCGTCGCCGTCGTAGGCGAGCTGAAGCCAATATCCACCTTCCTCTGCCACTGTGCCGAGAAGTCCGTCGCCATAGTCGCGGATAAGCGATGAAGTCAGCTTGTCAAACCGAAGAAGCGATGCAGCGCCTCCGTCGTCGGCAGAAAAGAACACTTGTGTCCTTTTCAAAACTCTTGCCCAAGGCTCGCGACGGATGCTTTTATGTTTTATTTCCATAAAGAATTCCTTTCGCTGCGGTTATTCTGCTTTTCCCGTAAGCCGGGAAATGCGTTTACCGTCCGAAACAAGGCCTGCAAAATTTTTCTGCCGCAAGACCTCGTAAACTCCGATCGCTACACTGTTTGAAAGATTGAGACTGCGTTTGTTTTCTCGCATGGGAATTCTTACGCATCTTTCGGGATGGGCGCAAAGCAGCTCTTCCGGCAAGCCTTTCGTTTCTTTGCCAAAGACAAGATAAACGTCCTCGCCGTATGTAATATCAGAATAATTTCCCGACGATTTCGTTGAAAAATACCAAAGCTCGTCATTTCCGTGCATCGCCATAAATTCATCAAGATTTTCGTAATAATGAATGTCAAGCTCGTCCCAATAATCAAGTCCGGCGCGCTTCATTTTTCTGTCGTCTATTTCAAAGCCGAGAGGCTTTACAAGATGCAGCGACGCTCCCGTCGCGGAACAGGTGCGCGCAATGTTTCCCGTATTCTGCGGGATCTCCGGCTCAACGAGAACTATATTTATCAAATGTGATCACTTCTTTCGGAAACCGATTTTTTTATTTATTATATAGCTTTGCTTTGATTTTTTCAATAGCGGAGCGGATTTTTGCCGTAAAGGAAGAAATTTCAGGTATTAAACCGCTTTTTTCTGCGGAAATTAAGGAGGTAAAAACCGAAAGGAGAAAAATATTTATGAAAAGAAATATAAAAACTTTTCTTTGCGTGACAGCGGCAGCGGCGTTTATCTGTTTTTCAGTTATATCTGCCGTTTGCGCAGGGAATTCTTTCAGCTGGTATTGCAAGCGTTGTAAGGATCACGTTCGCCCGACAGCCGAAAGCAATATGGCGTTCATTGAAAAATACGACGGCGCATATATAGGCAAAGATCCCGATGACAAGGTGGTTTATCTCACCTTTGACGCAGGTTACGAAAACGGAAACGTGGAGCGTATTCTCGACGCGCTTTCAAAGCATAACGCAAAGGGCGCGTTTTTTATACTTGACAATCTTGCAAAGCGCAACGGCGAGCTTGTAAAAAGAATGGAAAGCGACGGACATTTTGTATGCAATCATACGGCGCGGCATAAGGATATGACGACGCTTTCAAAGGAAGAGTTTGCTTCGGAGCTTGAAAAGCTGGAAAGCACCGTGTCGGAACAGACAGGCGTTACCGTGAAAAAATATTATCGTCCGCCGGAGGGCAGATTCTCGGAAGAAAATCTCAAATGGGCGCAGGAGCTTGGGTATAAAACGGTACTTTGGAGTCTTGCTTATGCCGATTGGGACAATAACCGTCAGCCCGAGCCGGAGAAGGCAAAGAAACTGATTCTGGACAATGTTCATAACGGTGCGGTGATACTTCTTCATCCTACGTCAAAAACAAACGCCGATATTCTTGACGATCTTCTTACAACGCTTGAAAATGACGGCTATCGTTTCGGAACGCTCGACGAGCTGTTTTCATCAGGCGAGACGGATCGATAATTATGAAAAATTTATTCAAACGAATATTTTGCATTTTTTTGGCGGTCGTCTTTACGGTGCTGCTGTGCATTCAGGCAGAGGCTTCCGGCAATGTGATATACTCCGGAGCCGACGGGTGCGGAAAACGTATTGCCATAACCTTTGATGACGGTCCTCATCCGAAAAAAACGGCGGAAATACTTGATTTTCTTGCTGAAAATTCAGTTCACGCCACATTTTTTGTCGTTGGCGAAAACGCAAAATATTATCCAGATCTTATAATGCGCGAAGCGGCGGAAGGGCATGAAATAGGCAATCATACCTATCATCACAAGGCTATGAGAAAATGTAAGGACGGCGAAGAAAAGTGCGAAATAACGGAGGCTTCCGATATGATAAAAAGCATAACGGGAAAATCGCCTGTGCTTTTCCGCCCGCCCGAAGGCTCGTATTCTTCATCCACCGTCGAGCTTGCGCGCTCCTGCGGATGCGACGTTGTTTTATGGAATGTCGATACACGCGATTGGGCGATGTCCAAGACCGATGAAATAGTTGCTAATGTAAAGAAAAACGTGCGCGACGGGAGCATAATTCTTTTTCACGATTTCACACGCGACGGTGCGCACACGCTTGACGCGCTTAAAATTCTTTTGCCGTACCTTATTTCCAAAGGATACGAATTTGTAACGGTTTCGGAGCTGATAAGAGAAAAAAGCCTCTCGTGAGAGGCTTTTTTCAGTGATGAGCGGGGAGGGGGTTTACAAACTTGACACAAAAGGAAAAATATGATATAATAGTAAAAAAGAAAAGTGCACATATAATTGGAATTTATGATTTTCATCATCTTGAAGAAAAAAATTTGCTTATCGGAAAGGAGAATACCGTGAAAAAGATATTTTTCAGAACAGCTGCGACGTTGTTGTGCTTTTTGGCTTTGTTTACTTTTACTAGATGTAAATCGGATGAGACCGAAAAAACGGCAAAAAAGCTTTTTTCGGAAAAATGGAGCGAAATAACAAGCGGCGAGACGGTTCCTGCAAAAATATGCGTTAAAGGTTATGATTATATGACTCCGTCGTCATTTTCAAAAGATGTTGAAGTATTTGGGTGGCTTTGCAGATTTGAAACCAAACAAACGCTTATTGACGAATGTAAAAAACTCAATATAAAATCCGTAAGCGCCGGAGGCTCTGTTTTTATACCTAAGTATGTTGACGAAAGGAATTATAATATTACATTTTACGATACCGACGATGTTGTCATAATGGAATTGAATGTTGACTATACCGGAATCGTTACGATTAAAGTTTATGGCGGTGACGGCTATGTTTATGTTCTTAACGGAACGGGACTTGACTATGACAGCTTTAAGCAATTTGTAAAGACAGACGAAAGAGAGGGCTGATATGAAAAAAGTATTTTCCGCAATTTTTGCACTTGTACTGTGTTTCTTTACGCTGCTCGCTTTTGTCGGATGCGGGAAAAATGAAGCCGAAAAGACAGCGAAAAAGCTTTTTTCGGAAAAGTGGGATATAGTGATGAGCGGGGAATCTGCAATTGAAAAAATATATGTTCTCGGGTATGATACAACGACGCCTTCATCGTTTTCCGACGATTTTGAAACTTTTTCATGGCTGTGTAAACCGAAGACAATACAAAGCGCCGTTGAAGCTTGTAAAAAGCTTGACGCAGATTCCGTATTGCCCGGAGGTCCGGTCAAAATCAAGGACGACGTGCATTACAAAAACTACACATTATCCTTCTATGATCATGACAATGTAAGGATAATGTCGCTCAACGTTGACTACACGGGTATAGTTACAATAAGCGTTTACAGCGAAGAGAAAGATGTTTATGTACTTCACGGCAACGGCATTGAATACAATGATCTTGAAAAATTTATGGGAATATTTGAGTCGGAAACTTCTTCCGCCAAGTTGTTTACATAAAAAACAAAACCGCACCCTTTAACGTAGGTGCGGTTTTTGAATGATGGATTTAGTTTTACAGGCTTGGCAGTCGTGACGGCATTTTATTTTGTGTATTCTTTTGATTTGGATTTTTCGGCTTTTGTCACAGCCTTTGAAACAGCAGCAACTATCGCCGTGTTTGCAACAAGCTCTACCGCGGCGTTGAGAAGAAAAGCGGTTGCTATGAACGCAAGCGGAGAAAGTCCGTTATCGCTTGCCATGCCGAGCATGGTGTCTTTGAAAAGCAGGCAGAATCCGCCGACAAAAAGAACAGTGTTTGTAAGAGAGCCAACAGCCGCAGATACAAAATATGCGGCGATGTTATCCTTTTTCTTTGTCATTGCGCGGAAGATAAGTCCCGGAAGAAGTCCGGCGAGGATTCTCGGCACAAAGCAGATAAGCACCGTAAAGAACGGATTTACTCCGAAAAGGAGCGTTCCGAACGTGCTTTGTCCGAAACACTGCCAAAAGCTTGCTGCGCCGAAAAGTGCGCCCAGAAAAGCGCCTGCGGCGGGACCGATAACTATCGCGCCTATGACAACGGGTATCATATTGAATGTTATTTCAACTATGCCTATCTTCAGAAAACCTATCGGAGTGAAGCAGAATATCATAAGCAATGCCCCGAGCATTGCTAGCTTCACCATTGCAAGCAGATGTTTGTTTTTCATTTTTACATTCCTCGTTTTATAAGTTTTGCGTAAAGAGCTTTTATTGCGCGATCGAGGTTGTCTTCATCTACGCCTATGGTTATCCCGCCGTCGCCGGAGCCTGCGTCAACCGATATGACGGCAATGTTTTCTTTATTCAGCGCGGAAAAAATATCGGAAAGGCGGCTTTGAGGATCGGCGCCGACTATTGTTATAAGTGCGCAGTCAGGTCCTTTTGTCACGCTTACCGGTTCTATGCAGGCGCATATCTCGCTGCGGATGTAATCCTCTCTGCCGATTATAGCGGTTTTGGGAAAAGTAAAGGATATGCAGTCTATACCGGAAGAAATACTCACGGGAGAGACTCCTCTTTGCGAAAGCACGCGGAGAATATTAGTTGTGTCCGCAGTGTTCGTGCCGATCTTTGTTTTACATATTCGCAAAATGCAGAAGCCTTTCTTTCCTGCGATGCCGCATATTCCGTCGTTTTCTCCGTTGCGGACGGAGACTACGCGCGTTCCCGGCGCTTCCGGATCGAGAGTATTTTTTATTATCACGGGAATTCTGTCGCTCATAAGCGGAATAACGGAATCCTCGTGAAGCACTCCCGCACCCATAAACGAAAGGCGGCGAAGCTCTTTATATGTTATTATACTTATAGTTTTCGGATTGTCAACCGTTTTCGGATCTGCCGACATAAATCCCGACACGTCCGTCCAGTTTTCGTATTCGTCGCAGCCTGCGGCAGAGGCAAGTATAGCACCCGTTATATCCGAACCGCCGCGCTCAAACGTTTTGAGCGTTCCGCCCGGCATACTGCCGTAAAAGCCCGGAACGACGGCGTGAGTCGAACCCGAAAGTTCGGCAGCCGTGCGGAGTTTTGTAAGCTCCGGCAAAAACGCGCCGTTCTCTCCGAATGATATGCATCGCGCCGCATCTATGAAATCGAACCCGAGATATGCCGAGAATATTTTTGCGCAGAAGTATTCTCCTCGCGAGGCAAAATAATCTCTGCCGAAATAATTTTTTCTTCCGTATATAAGCTCGGAAAACTCATCGTCGAGCGACATCGGCAGGGAAAGCCCCGATATTATTTCGTCGAAACGGGCTTTTATTTTTTCAAGTATCCCGTAGAACTCGTCCCCGCTTGACATAAATGCGCGATACAGCATATCCGTTATTTTTTCATCGCCCGGAAAGCGTTTCCCGGGTGCGCTTACGGCTATATATTTTCTTGAATCATCCGATAGCACTATTTTTGCGGCGTTATCTATACTGCGCGCATCGCAAAGGGAGCTTCCGCCGAATTTGACTGCCTTGATTTTGTTTTTCACGGAAAAGATATCACCTCCCGCTTTATAATATGACAAATTACGACTTTCGGACATACAAGAAAAGCTTATAAAAAACGAAAAACGGCGCACTGCGCCGTTTTTTGTAACAGTTATACGCTATCCTCTGTATGCAAAGCATCGTTTTCGGAAGAAAGATATTTTTTCAGCTTTTTTACCGCGTCTTCAATAAGATATGATATCGTCTTTTCGTCAAGCAGTATTCTTGCCGCCGACGGAAGCCGCTCGTAAAGAGCGGCAGCCACAGCCGAATATTTTATTTCTCCCGTTCCGCCGCCGAAACGCTGCTCGGCAGCGGCTACAAGCGAAAGCACAATGGCTTTCGCTTCTCTTTCCATGCCTTTTTTCGCAAGTATTATAACAAGCGCCGCAAGCACTGCGACGGCTATTATTACAGGTGCGTATTCGGATAAAAATTCAAGCATTGCAAAGACTCCGCCGATGCTCACGGCGGAGCGTACTCCTTTCCGTGATTATTGTAAAAGCAGACTTATCAGTGCTCCCGCAGCCGCGCCCGCAACAGCGGATATAACGGCTTTCAGAAGCGATGAAAAGCGCCGTAGCGGTTGTTTTTCTATATCGCAAAGTCTTTCGTCCTGATTTTCAAGCTTTCGGTTTGCCGCCTCAAGCTGAACGACAAGACGCGCTATATTTTCATTCTGACTGTTTATCGCATTTGCAAGAGCTTCGAGCTTGTCTATTCTGTGTGAGTTGATCTTTTCACGCTCTTCTATCTTGACTATGCGTTCTCCCTGCGAGGGAGAAATATTATGTGAATTTTCGGAGACGTAATCTCCCAGAGGGGATCACCCGCTTTCGCTTTGTATTCCCCGTTGCGCGTGAAAATCTTTTTTCGGTAAGGGATGTTACGCGCAAAGCAGTTTTTAACTGCGTCTTTATTATACCACATTTTTGCCGATTTGTAAATAGAAAGACGAACAAAAGTTCGTATTTTTTTAAAAAACGTGAGACGACTTGGAGGCGGAATAAAAAAATACCGTAAAAAAGGCAAAGTTTTGAGTTTTTTAACAATTTATTATGGCAATCACGAAAAATATATAGTATAATATAACTTGTATTAAATTGCCGAAGTGGCTTTGAAATTAAAAATCATCTCTAAAAGGAGTATTTTATAATGTCGATTGTTGATAAAATTTTCGGAACATACAGCGAGCGCCAGATAAAAAAGCTTATGCCGATTGTCGATAAAGCGGACTCGCTTTCCGAAAAATACGAAAATATGCGTGACAGCGAGCTTCGCGCGATGACGGATACGTTCAGACAGAGACTTGCCGCAGGAGAAACGCTTGACGATATCCTGCCGGAAGCATTCGCTACCGTAAGGGAAGCCGCAGCACGCGCCATAGGCAAAAAGCCGTACAGAGTTCAGCTGCTTGGCGGAATAATACTGCATCAGGGCAGAATTGCCGAGATGAAAACGGGCGAAGGAAAAACGCTTGTCGCAACTATGCCCGCGTACCTCAATGCGCTTACAGGCAAGGGTGTTCACATCGTTACGGTAAACGAATATCTTGCCCGCCGCGACAGCGAGGAAATGGGCAAGGTATACGGATTTCTCGGGCTGACGACGGGGCTTGTTCTCCAGGCGCAGAGCACCGAAGAAAAAAAGAAAGCTTACGCCGCAGATATAACGTACGGAACAAACACTGAAATAGGCTTTGACTATCTTCGTGACAATATGGCGAAAACTCATGACGGACTCGTTCAGCGCGAGCTTCACTTTGCCATAGTGGACGAGGTGGACTCCATACTGATAGACGAAGCGAGAACGCCGCTTATCATATCGGGACCGGGCGAAAAGTCGGACGATATGTATAAAAAGGCAGACGCTTTTGTTCGTCGTCTGCGCGCAAAGGTAGTAAAAGAGATGGATACCAAGAGCGACAACGAGGACGTGCTTGAAGATTACATCGTTGACGAAAAAGGGAAAAGAGCCACGCTTACGTCGAGAGGCGTTGCAAAGGCAGAGTCATTCTTCGGTATCGAAAATCTTTCGGACCCCGAAAACAATTCGCTTTATCACTATATAAACGAGGCGCTTCACGCTCACGGCGTTATGAAACGCGACGTGGATTATGTCGTTGCCGAAGGTAAAGTGCTTATAGTTGATTCATTTACGGGAAGAATAATGCCGGGCAAACGTTTTTCAAACGGCTTGCATCAGGCGATAGAAGCCAAAGAGCGCGTCGATATTCAGAACGAAAACCAGACGCTTGCAACTATAACATATCAGAATCTGTTCCGTCTTTATTCAAAGCTTTCGGGTATGACGGGAACAGCGCTCACGGAGGAAAACGAATTCCGTGAAATCTACGGGCTTGACGTCATCGAGGTTCCCACGAACAAGCCGATGATAAGAATAGACCGCAACGACGTTGTGTATAAAAATACAGCCGGAAAATACCGCGCGATAATAAACCAGATAAGGGAGTGTCACGAAAAAGGGCAGCCGGTGCTGGTCGGTACGGTTTCGGTAGAAAAGTCGGAATATCTTTCGTCTCTTCTCAAAAAAGAAGGTATACAGCATAATGTGCTGAATGCAAAGCAGCATCAGCGCGAGGCTGAGATAGTCGCTCAGGCGGGCAAATTCGGCGCGGTGACGATATCGACGAACATGGCGGGACGCGGTACGGATATAATGCTTGGCGGTAACGCGGAATTTCTTGCGAAAAACGAGCTTAAAAAAGCCGGCTACGATGAAGAGCAGATATCGCTTGCTACGGGAATGAGCGAGAATATAGACGATACCGTTCGCGAAGCGAGAGAGCTTTACAGAAATTCGCTTGACAGATTCAAAAATGAGATAGCGCCGGAGGCTGACAGAGTAAGAGAAGCGGGCGGACTCTTTATTCTCGGCACGGAAAGACACGAAAGCCGTCGTATAGACAATCAGCTGCGCGGTCGTTCCGGACGTCAGGGAGATCCCGGCGAAAGCAGATTCTTCCTTTCGCTTGAAGACGATCTGATGCGTCTTTTCGGTTCGGACAGAGTTGTCGGAGTAGTTGAAAGACTCGGACTTCCGGAAGACGAGCCGATAGAAGCAAAGATAATTTCAAACACGATAGAATCTTCACAGAAACGTCTTGAGGGTGAAAACTTCAACAGAAGAAAGACCGTTCTTGAATACGATGACGTTATGAATCAGCAGAGAACGGTGATTTATAAACAGCGCAGAGAGGTTCTTGACGGAGAGGACATAAGCGGAACGATAAACGATATGCTGAAAAGCATGGTTCCTTCCGCGCTTGACATCTGCACAGCTGACGGCGCACTTGATATGGGCGCCGTGAAAGAACGTCTTTTCTGGTTGCTCTCAAAAGAAGAGCTTTCATATGAAAACGGCGATATAAGTCGCAAAGAGCTTGAGGATCGCCTTTGCGACCGCATAAACCGCATATATGAGGCGCAGAAAACAATATTCGGAGACAGAATAGGCGACCTTATGCGCTTTGCACTCCTTACGGCGGTAGACAGAGCGTGGAGAGAACATCTTGACGCTATGGACGATCTCCGTGACGGAGTCGGACTTTCTTCGTTTGCACAGCGCAATCCGATAACGGAATATCGCATAGCGGGCAGCGAAATGTTCGACGAAATGATAGAAAAGATCCGTGAGGAGACCGTGAAGTTTATGCTATTTGCTTCGCCCGTTCAGGAGGCGAAGGCGAAAGCCGCCGCGGCTCAGAAGCAGGCGGAGCTGAAAAATCTCGGCGGCAAGGCGGAAAAACGTCAGCCCGTTGTTAAAAAGAGCTTTGAAAAGATAGGAAGAAACGATCCCTGTCCGTGCGGCAGCGGAAAGAAATACAAACAATGCTGCGGAAGAAACGCAGGCGCGGACAACTGATTTTTTACGGAGGATGAAATTTGGGCTTCGGTTGGATGTTTTTAGGCTGGCTTTTTATGTTCCCAACGATAGGAAACATTGATATAACGCCGGACTTTATAGGATTTTTGATAATGCTTGCGGGGCTTTCATGCGCGTGCAGATACTGCCGTTGTTTTGATCTTACAAAACGACTCGCTACATTCGGCGTTGTGTTTTCACTGCTTTGCTGGGGATATCAGCTTCTTTTGACACTTTCCGTGGTCGAGCCGTCGTCCGTCGGAACGGTTTTGCGCATTTTATATACCGTTTTTCTTGCGGCGTTTGATATAAGCCTTGCGGTTTCGATATCGAAAATAGCCGAAGAAACAGAGCTGCCGAAGATACGGGTAAGAGGCGCGGCGGCTGTTCCGCTTGCCGTTATAATGGTTCTGGGCGGAAGGACAGCATGGTCTGCCGCAGTAAATATGATATCGTCCGCCGGAGAGGGCGGAGAAGTGAGCGAAACCGTTCGCTGGATGATGAGAATAGGCTATATAGCCGAAGTGCTTTTCGTCGTTTACATGCTTGTTTTGCTTATCTCGTGTTATCGGTGGATATGCCTTGAGGGTGAAGAAGATATGCCTGACAAAAAACACAAGCTTCCGACCCCGTTCGACATAATAGAAAAAGGCAAAAACAAGGAGGAAAAGAAATGACAGGCTCCGGCAGAAAGCGCGGCAGATTAGGGTTTGTTATGGCGGGGATTGTCATGCTGTTCAATCCGTGCATAAACATAATAGATGTTCTTCCGGATGTTTTCGGCATATTGCTTATACTTTACGGAATAAGCCGGATGGCAGATATCTCTCCCGATGTGGAAGAAGCGAAAAAAGGCTTTGAAAAGGCGGCCTGGGTAGGACTTTTTGCGCTTGCGGCAATGTTGGTTTCGCTCGGTGCGGATAATTACACAAAGCTTTCGCTTGCGTTTGCGGCATGGCTTCTGGAATGTATTTTTATAATTCCCGCGATGAAAAAGCTGCTTGTGGGTGCCGACGATTTGCGCGTAAGACTTATCGACAGGGGAAACGAAGAGGCTTTTTCGGGGGCGGCAACGCTTTCGTCGCTGTTTTTTGTCATAAGATCTGTTGCGGCGGTAATACCGCTTTCGATGCCGCTGTTTTTTGAGAAAAAAGAGGAAGACATAACCTCCGGCGGAGGCGGCGGAAACATTGAATCGGTGATAAACGTGGCGACGGTTATCTGCGCGGTGCTTTCGCTTATAATAGGCATTGTATGGCTTGTGTCAGTTCTTAAATGCTTTTATGAGCTCTGCTCGGATAAAGAATTTGAAAATGCCGTCTGCGAAAAGTACGAAACCGAAATAAAGCCCTACGACTCGCTTTGGAAGAAGAGATACGCAAAACGTTTTATTACGATATACACGGTATCGCTGATATTTTTTGTTGGCATACCGCTTGACGGGCTTCCGTATATACCGGAATACGCTTTCGGGGTTTTCACGATGGCAGCGGTTCTGCTTGGAGGATATTTCTTTTCGGAATACCGCAAGAAGCTGTTGTGGCTTTGCGGAATATTTACCGTGATTTCGGTTACGGCGACCGTGCTTGGCTTTGTCTACGGAGGCAAATTCGGCGAAAGACTTTATCCGTATGAAGCAGAAGGGTTCTTTTCGGCGTTTGTTCCTTACGCGATGGCGGAAACGGCTGCGCTTGCGCTTGCGGTGGCGATATTCGGCATTATAAGAAAAGCTCAGCTTGGAATGATAGAAAAATGCGTCGGATGGAAGGGCGATGCCGGCTTTGAAGGAAAGCAGGGCAACACCGTAAAAAAACAGCTTAAAAAGCGTGTTACGCTGACGTTTGTATTACAGTGTATATACGCCGCAGTATCCGTTGCCGCGATAGTTCTGGCGCCGCTGGGCGATCTGAATGTGATATATTCGATGGGCTGGGTTGCGAGGTTTGTTCTCTGCGCCGCGATGATGATATCGGCGGAGCTGGCGGGAGACGGCATTCTCAATGAAACGGAAAAATGAATTTTCGGAGGTTTTATTATGGATAATAACGAAGAAATAATGGTCGGCGAGAGCATGGGCGACGAGTCTGAACGCAAAGATAAGAGAAGAGAAGGCATTTATGATTGGATAGAGGTTTTTACGGCGGCAGTTACGATAGTTGTTATAATGCTTTCGTTTATTATGAGAATTGCGACTGTTCGCGGACATTCTATGGACGATACGCTTTCGGACGGGCAGGTTCTTATAATGAGTGATATGTTTTACACCCCGAAGCAAGGCGATATTATAGTCGTTCAGCAGAACGGCGGATATTTTGAAAGTCCGCTTGTAAAAAGAGTTATAGCCACAGGCGGGCAGAAGCTTCATATAGATTTCACCAATTGGGAAGTGACCGTTGACGGCAAATTGATAGACGAGGAGTATGTCAAGAGAGGCATTCCGGGCGTTTCTATGGATAAGGAAGAATACTATTCGGTTTACAGCTCATACTTTGACGAAACGGGAAGTATAACCATACCCGAAGGATATCTGTTTGTAATGGGCGATAACAGAAACGAATCGTCCGACAGCAGAAGCATTTATGTCGGACTTGTGCGCGAGAACGAAGTGCTGGGTAAGGTAGTGTTCAGCCTGCTTCCGCTTTCAAAACTGGGAGTGGTAAAATCGGCAGGATAAATTGACTTTATAAACCTGAAAAGAGAGGACGGCTGAAGGACAATGCCATCTACACAGATACAATGGTTTCCGGGACATATGGCGAAAACCCGCCGTATGATTGCCGAAAACTTAAAACAAGTGGACCTTACGATAGAGGTCCGTGACAGCAGAATACCGGCTTCTTCCGAAAATCCGGAAATAAAAAGGCTTACCGCTCCGAAGCCGAGACTTGTGCTTCTGAGCAAAAGTTCGCAGGCAGATCCGAACGTTACGGCGGAATGGAAAAGATATTTTGCCGAATGCGGAGAAAATGCTATATTCTATGACTGCAAAACAAACGAGGGAATAGCGGATATCGCTCCCGCCGCGCGCAGGCTTTGCTCAGAAAAGCTGAAAAGCTGGCAGGACAAGGGCATGGACGGACGACATCTCCGTGCGATGATAGTGGGGATTCCGAACGTAGGCAAAAGCTCGCTTATAAACCGTCTCGCCGCAGACAAAAAGGCAAAGGTGGAGGATCGTCCCGGCGTTACGCTGAACAAACAATGGGTAACTACATCAATAGGAATAGACCTTCTTGACACGCCGGGAGTGCTCTGGCCGAAGTTCGACGAGAGAAGAGTCGGCGAAAATCTTGCAATAACGGGTGCGATAAAGGACGATATAATGGATACAGACGAGCTTGCCACCGTGCTTTGCGCAAGGCTCAGAGAAATATATCCGCAGCTTCTGATGCAGAGATACGGCATAGGCGGGGACGCCGTTTCGGAGGAGACGCAGCCTTGGGAAACGGTTGAGGCGATAGGCAGAAAAAGAGGCTTTCTTGTCCGTGGGGGCGAGGTCGATTTTTCGCGCACGGCGAAGATGCTGCTTGACGAGCTTCGCGGAGGAAAGATAGGAAGAATATCGTTTGAAAAACCGAGAGGTAAAAAATAATGCCGAGTTATGAATTTGAGAACGCCGCGAGGGAAAAAGGCTTTGTAAATATATGCGGAGTTGACGAGGCAGGGAGAGGTCCTCTCGCCGGAAACGTAGTTGCGGGAGCTGTTATAATGCCGCAGGGACTTATAATAGACGGACTTGACGATTCCAAAAAGCTTTCCGAAAAGAAGCGCGAAGCTCTTTATGAGATAATAACCGAAAAAACGATATGGTCGGTGGCGTGGGCAACTCCTGCCGAAATAGACGCATATAATATTCTCGGCGCGACTATGCTTGCAATGAAGCGGGCGATAGAAGGACTTCCGCAAAAGGCGGACTACGCACTTATCGACGGAAATCGTGCCAAGGGATTCGACATTCCGCTTGAAACCATTGTAAAGGGAGATTCAAAAAGCTTTTCGATAGCGGCGGCTTCGATAATAGCAAAGGTAACGCGTGACCGTCAGTGCCTTGAGCTTGACAGGAAATATCCGGAGTACGGTTTTGCAATACATAAGGGCTATCCCACAAAGGCGCATATGGAAGCCGTGATAAAGCTTGGACCGTGTCCGGAGCACAGAAAGAGCTTTCTCTCTTTTGTCGGCAGGGCAAAAAAATGAAAAATAACAGAAAATTCGGCTCGGCAGGCGAAGATATCGCCGCAAAATATCTTGAAAAAGCAGGCTATACGGTGACGGGAAGAAACATCCATTTCGGACACATCGAGACCGACATAATCTGTGAAAATGAAAGCGAAATCCTTTTTGTTGAAGTCAAGACAAGAACAGACGCCGAATTTTCTCTCAGGTTCGGGCGTCCGGCTTCGGCAGTTACAAAAAAGAAGCTTGAAAATATGGTGCTTTGCGCACGGCAGTATCTGTACGAAACAAAATGTACAAAAAAGCCGAGAATAGACGTCATTGAAGTATATATAAAAGATGAAGACGGCGCGCTTACCCTTTCCGAAAAGGGAATTGTGCATATAAAAAACGTGACGGTTTAACATATTTTATCTTTAAGGAGAAACGTTATGAAGTATTTTGACCTTCACTGCGATACGCCGTTTGAGCTTTATGAAAGAAAAACGCCGCTTGCGTCCGGCGGGACGCACATAACGGCGGAAAAGGTGCGCGGTTTTGAAAAATACGCGCAGATAATGGACATATGGTCACAAAACGATATTTCGGGGCAGGAATGTTACGAAAAGTTTTTTAAGATCTGCGATAATTTCACAAATGAGCTTGATAAAAATCCTCAGTTCTGTTTTTGCCGCAACTCTGTCGATATGACAAAAGCGTTTTCGGAGGGCAGACAGCCTGTTTTTCTCGGAATTGAGGGCGGGAAGCTGCTCTGCGGAGATATTTCAAGGCTTGATGTGCTTTATGCGGCAGGAGCGAGATTTTTCACGCTCGTGTGGAAAGACGATTGCGATATAGGCGGTGCGCACAACACGGAAAACGGACTTACCGACTTCGGGCGCAAGGCTTTAGAGAGGCTTTCGGCGCTTGGAATGGCGGTCGATCTTTCGCATGCTTCGGACAGAATGACGGAGGAAGCGACAGAGATTTGCAAGAGCGGAAAGATTCCGGCGATAGCGAGCCATTCAAGTGCTCGCGCAGTGACATCGCACCGGCGGAATTTAACGGATGAACTTGCGAAAAAAATCGCCGGAGCGGGCGGAATTATAGGCGTTTGCCTTGCCGGAGGCTTTCTTTCCGATGCAAAACCGGCGCATCTTTCGGACGCGGTGCGTCATATTTTGCACTATCTTGACATAGGACTTGAAAAAAGTATTTGCATAGGCGCCGATCTTGACGGCGCTACTCCGCCCGAAGAGATAAGAAATGTATCCGATATGCCGCGCCTTTTTGATGCGCTTGTTTCGGCCGGAGTGAGCGAGCAGAGCGCGGAGGACATTTTCTTTTACAACGCGGAAAGGTTTATTTGCAGATATATGTAATGCGGCTTTCGCCGCATTTTACTCAGATATTTTTCTGTTTGAACGTTGCGCAGACTGTATCTGTGCAGCTTGTAGCGTAGCTGGGTCCGACGTTTATCCTGTCGGCTTTGCAGGTGCAGTCGCCGTCGTGATAAACACAGTTTGTAACGTCGCACGAAACGCCGCCGTTCTTCTTGCATGTTTTGCAAGTGGCTTTATCTGTGCCGAGAGTATCTTTTTTTTCAAATTCCATTTGGTAATATTCCGTATCCGGAAAATTCCGGAGGTCCTTTCATATCACATCTGTGCCTTTTTATCGGCAAATACAGTTTGCCCAAACGGAAAAGAAATATGCCGGCTAAAATTCAAAAACAAAAATTTCGAAAAATATTGAAAAAGGGAGGCAATCGCCTTTGCTTTACACCATAGGAGATCTTCATCTTTCGCGCACCGTCAGAAAGCCGATGGATATTTTCGGCACGAGATGGAACGGTCACGATGAGAAGATAGAAGAAAATTGGAAAAAGAAAATAAAGCCGGAGGACACAGTAGTCGTGCCCGGAGATATATCATGGGCGATGACGCTTGACGAGGCAAAGGCGGATTTCGATTTTATCGAGTCGCTTCCCGGCAAAAAGATAATGCTTAAGGGCAATCACGATTATTATTGGCAGACAAAAAAGAAGCTTGACGATTTTATAGCCGCGTGCGGTTACGGGACTATGACGTTTTTGCAGAATAACGCCGTCGAAACGGAGGACTTCATAGTTTGCGGATCGCGCGGATGGTACAATGACGACAAGGAAAATCTTGCTCGCGGGGCGGACAACAAAAAGATAGTCGCGCGCGAGGTTGTAAGGCTGAAAATGAGTATAGATGCGGCGAAAAAGCTTCGCGACGCCGCAGCGGAGCGCGGCGAAAACAAAGAGATCATAGCGTTTCTTCACTTTCCGGCGATATTCAAGGGCTATATGTGCGATGAGATAATCATGGAGCTTTATAAGGGCGGGATAGAGCGTTGTTATTACGGGCATATTCACGGAAATTACGAAGCTCCGGCAAAAATAAATTATGCGGACATAGATTTTTACCTTGTTTCAGCAGATTATTTAATGTTTGACCCTCTGTTGATACAAAAAAATGTTGACATTACAGGCGGATAATGATATAATCAATTTTGTATGTCAAGTGACAAAAGATAAAAAAATCGGAGGAAAAAATAATGAAAGTGTTAAAAGTCGGCGATGCCGAAAAAAACCGCAAAGAACTTGAGATCCAGATAGACCGCGCTGAATTTGACGCGGCTGTTGACGCAGCGTTCAAAAAGAATGCACCAAAGATGAACGTTCCCGGCTTCCGTAAGGGCAAAGCGCCCAGAGCGATCATTGAAAAAATGTACGGTAAAGGCGTTTTCTATGAAGATGCTCTGAACGAGGTCGTTCCGAAGGCTTATTCGGACGCACTTGCAGAAACAGCTCTTGAAGTTGTTTCCGCCCCTGAATACGATGTAAAATCCATTGATGACGACGGTGTTGTTATCACGGTTAAAGTATTTGTAAAGCCGGAATGTACTCTCAAAGCTTACAAGGGACTTAAAGCAGAGAAAGAAAACGTAACCGTAAGCGATGAAGCTGTTGAACATGAAATACAGTCAATGCGTGAAAGAAACGCAAGAGAGATAGACGTAACCGACCGTCCCGCACAGAACGGCGACTGCGTTGTGTTCGATTTTGACGGCTATACCGACGGCAAGGCATTTGAAGGCGGCAAGGCTGAAAAATATCACCTCAAGCTCGGTTCAGGTCAGTTCATTCCCGGATTTGAAGATCAGATCTGCGGTCATAACATAGGCGACGAATTTGACGTTGAGGTTACTTTCCCGACGGATTATCATGAAACGACTCTTGCCGGAAAGCCCGCTACGTTCAAGTGCAAGCTCCATGAGATCAAGTTTGACGAGCTTCCCGTGCTTGATGATGAATTCGTAAAGGACGTTTCCGAATTCAATACTCTTGATGAATATAAGGCTGACATAAAGGCGAAACTCGAAGAGAATGCCAAGAAAGCTCAGGACGCAAAGATAGACGAACAGCTTCTTGACGCGCTCTCCGAAAATCTTGAAGCGGACATTCCCGAAGCTATGTTTGAAAACGAGCTTGATGCTTGTCTGCGCGATTATGAAAACCGTCTCCGTTATCAGGGCATAGATATGAAAACGTTTATGCAGTACACGGGCGCAACTGTTGACTCGCTCAAGGCACAGCTCCGTCCTCAGGCTGAAAAGAACGTAAAGATCCGTCTCGCTCTCGAAACGGTTGCAAAGCTCGAAAATCTTACAGCCGACGCAGAGAAGATCGAAGCCGAATACAAGAAAATTGCAGACGCATACGGCCTTGAGATCGAAAAAGTAAAAGCCGCTGTAAACGAAAAGGATATCGCTGCAGACGTAGTTGTTGCGGAAGCTCTTGACTTTGTCCGCGACAATGCAGAAGTAAAGACAAAGAGAGCCGCTGCAAAGAAAACGGCAAAAAAAGCTGAAGCCGCAACCGAAGAAGGTGCCGAAGCAGCCGAACCCGTAAAGAAAACAACAAGAAAATCAACGGCAAAGAAAGCCGAAGCAAAGACAGAAACAAAAACCGAAGGCGACGCGGAGTAAGATACTCTCCGCCGAACCCGGCACAGAAAGGAGATATTTTATGGCACTCGTACCTTATGTAATAGAACAGACGAGCAAGGGCGAACGTTCTTACGATATTTATTCGCGCCTGCTCAATGACAGAATAGTTTTCCTCAGCGACGAGGTGAATGATGTTACGGCATCGCTTGTGGTGGCGCAGCTTCTTCATCTTGAATCTCAGGATCCCGATAAGGACATAGCGCTTTATATAAACAGTCCCGGCGGCTCCGTTACCGCAGGCATGGCTATATTCGACACGATGAACTACATCAAGTGCGATGTATCCACTATATGCGTCGGTATGGCGGCAAGCATGGGCGCGTTTCTTCTTGCTGCAGGTGCAAAGGGCAAGAGATTTGCTCTCCCCAACAGCGAGATAATGATTCACCAGCCTCTCGGAGGAATTCAGGGACAGGCGAGCGATATGAAGATCCATACAGACCATATTATAAAGACAAGACGCCGCATAAACGAGATATTGGCGAGAGAGACAGGCAAGTCGATAGAGCAGATCGAAGCCGATACCGAACGTGACAATTTCCTCAGTGCAGACGAAGCAGCGGCTTACGGACTTATCGATAAGGTAATAGACAAACGCATCTGACGAAAGGAAAGTAGCCCAATGGCTGACAGAACAAATACTGCATCGCGCCGTTGCTCTTTCTGCGGAAGAAGCGAGGATCAGGTCGGACTTCTTATCCCCTCTCCGCTCGGAACGTATATCTGCGACGATTGCGTTTTCGCCTGTGAACAGTTGATCGACGATTATCATTCGTCGGTGAGCGAGGACGGTTTTGCAGAGCTTGCGGAGCTTCCCAAGCCCAAAGAGATAAAAGCTGTACTTGACGAATATGTGATCGGTCAGGATGAGGCGAAGATCGCGCTTTCGGTGGCGGTGTATAACCATTACAAAAGAATATCAAAAAAAGAAAAAGACGACGACGGAGTGGAGATCCAGAAGAGCAACGTGCTTCTTCTCGGTCCTACCGGCGTGGGAAAAACGTTCCTTGCACAGACTCTTGCAAAAACGCTCAAAGTGCCTTTTGCGATAGCCGACGCAACGACTCTTACCGAAGCGGGATATGTCGGCGAGGATGTTGAAAACATTCTTTTAAGGCTTATTCAGGCGGCGGATTACGACGTTGAGCTTGCCGAAAAGGGAATAATCTATATTGACGAGATAGACAAAATATCGCGTAAGAGCGAAAACCGTTCGATCACGCGCGATGTTTCCGGCGAAGGCGTTCAGCAGGCGCTTCTGAAAATACTTGAAGGCACAACGGCAAACGTTCCTCCGCAGGGCGGAAGAAAGCACCCGGGACAGGATTTTATACAGATCCACACGGAAAACATACTTTTTATCTGCGGCGGCGCTTTTGACGGTCTTGAAAAGATAATTGAAAAGCGCAAGGGTGCGTCGGGCGTCGGTTTCGGCAGCGAGATAAAGAGCAAAGCCGAAAAAACTCCGGGCGGAACGCTTCGCGACGTAACGTCTCACGATATTGTGAAGTACGGGCTTATTCCGGAGCTTGTCGGCAGATTGCCCGTTATAGTGAGTCTCTCGGAGCTTGACGAAGAAGCGCTTTCCAGAATCCTTCGCGAACCGAAAAACGCTATTCTCAAGCAGTATAAAAAGCTTATAGGTATGGACGGCGTGGATATTACTTTCACGGACGACGCCATATCGAAGATAGCGCGCCGTGCCATCGAACGCGGAACAGGCGCGAGGGGACTCCGTTCCATAATGGAGGAGATAATGCTTCCCATTATGTATGAGATCCCTTCTATGGAAAATCTTAAATCCGTTACGATAACGGCGGAAACGCTCGACGGTAAAAAGCCGGAACTTGTTTTTGAAGAAAAATAATTGCAAAAAGTATATAAAACCATCACAGCTTTTGCGATGGTTTTATTTTTTTCGATATTGACGCCCGAAAAGCGCTTTAAAAATATAAAAATTTTCCTTTTCGCTGTATAACAGAGATTTTTTTGTGTCGATAATATGAGCGACACGAATTATCGCCATACAGGCGGAAAGGAAATAACATATGAATAAAAACCAAAGAAAAAGACAACTGAATCGCGGACTTGCAATTGCGCTTGCAATTTTGCTTGCCGCAACGATTGCAATCACGATCATCGCATTTACTTCTTCAAAGAAAACAAAACCGAATCCCGGTGAAAGCTCCACATCCGGACAGACGACCGTTCAGACAACGACAAACTCGACAACTTCCCAGACAACCACTACCGGAAAAACGGATGACAATCCCGTTTCGGTAAAGCCCGATAAAATGCTTTGTCCCGTCGTCGGCGGAACGATGCTCAAAGAGTATTCAAGCGATGTTCCCGTGTGGTCGCTGACGATGGAGGATTACCGTATCCACAGCGGAATCGATGTTGAAGCCGAAAGCGGTACGGAGGTAATTGCCGCAGCAGACGGAGTTATCTCTCTTATCGATGCCGATCCGATGATGGGACAGACGATTGAGATAACTCATTCGGACAGCTGCAAGACGGTTTATAAGAATCTTTCAACAAAGCTTCCCGAAGGGCTTACGTCCGGTGCTATGGTCAAGGCGGGACAGACGATAGGCTATGTGGGCGATACTTCGCTTATAGAAATATCGGAAAATCCGCATCTTCATTTTGAAGTTTATGTTGACGGTGCGAGCGCGGATCCGCTTTCATTTTTCAGTGTTGCGGAAAAGGACCCCTCCACTGATTTTGAAGATAAATAAGTTTTCCCCCAAATGCAAAGAGCGTCGGATCGATCCGGCGCTCTTTGCGTTTCGGATAAACAGTCATTTTCACAGGACGTGCGTCATATAATATAATGTATTAAGACTTGTGGAGACAAAATCTTTCAGGAATATACGGGAAAGGCGGGAAAAATTTTTTCAAAGGGATAAAAAAATAAGGTTATATTTTGTCAATTTCTCCTGAAAAAAGAGATTTTTTTCAAAAATATTTACCTAAAATCAAGGACAATTCATTATAACCCTTGACAAATTCGCAAAGTAATGATAAAATAACACTAAACACAGTATCGAGTATTTTTCAGACGGTATTCGATGCAGTCAAAATTCTTTAATATATTAAAAGGAGATTTATTTCATGAAGAAATTTTTGTCACTTCTTCTCGTGGCAGTAATGGTCTTTGGTGTTATAGGTCTTGTTGGTTGTAAGGGTGGTCAGAACGAAACCACTACTACTACAACAACCCAAGGCGCTCAGACTACTACAACAACTACGAAAGAAACAACTACTGTTGGCACAACAACTACTACAACAACAGCTACAACTCCTAAGGACACAACAACTACGACAACAACTACCACGGCTACAACTCCTAAGGACACAACAACTACTACAACAACTACAACTACAACAACTACAACTGAGCCCATAGCTACAACGACTCTTCCGGCTTTCGTACGTTTTGACTTTGGTAAAGATACAAGAGCAGCTGACGAAGGTCTCACTTCTCACGACTGGCTTGTTGAAAACCTTACATACAACAAAGAATACCTCGTACTCGAGTTCCTTGATGACTCGTGGAAGATTTGGGTAAAGAAAGGCTACGATAAGAATGCCGGCAGATATTCTTGGATGCTTCAGTTCGATAACCTTCTTTCTCTCGACTTTGAGGGCGCACTTCAGTCTTGCTGGGGAACATGGAACGGCTATCCTTATTCTTCAGGAAACGTAGGCAGAAGCTGGCAGGGACACCACCAGTACATGAAGATTCGTATAAAGAACCCCACAGAAAACAACATGATTAGCTTCTGGTGGAAGAGTATCGACAACTACAACACGGCTAAGGTTGCTTCCAACATGTACCTCCAGGGTGGCGTTGGCAAGAAGACTTGTGAGCCTACCGAAGAGTGGAAGACATACATCTACGACATCACTCTCTGTGTAGTACTTGCTTCTAACTATGGTCGTGTTGACAGATATCCTAAGGGTGTTCAGGAAGACATAAACAAGGGCCGTTACGACAAGGCTCACGTACCGTTCACTCGCGTTATCGAGTGTGCTGCAAGCGGTGACTACAATGGCTCAAACAACTGGTGCTGGACAAGTGGACAACAGACATCTGGTATTCAGTTCTCATTCGTAGGTGCTACATCTGTAAACAATGCAGCTTCATGCGACTCTCGTGATAACATCAAGAAGGGTACATGGGTAGAAGTTGACTATGTAATATTCGGTTCTACACCTGAACAGCTCGAAGCTTGGAAGAGCAAATCCGAAGCTGCTAACGCTTAAGTATATAAATTTAAGTTAAATAAAAAACAACGCCTTACCGGAGGCGTTGTTTTTTTATGTGCGTATAAATTTCATTTATTTTTGAAATAATTTTATTGACAAATACCGCTTTGCGGAAAAATGTCAAGGAGAAAAATTCAAAATGAATAAAAATTTAATACGTTTTGCAGCGACTGTGCTTGCTTTGTTGGCGATGGCCTCTGTTTTCTGCTCGTGCATGAATGGCAACAATCAAAACACATCAGGCACTTCCGGAACACAGGGTACAACATCGTCTACTATGCCGCTCGGCACATCGACGACTACCACTGTCGGAGCCGGAACTGCTAATACTTCTATGAGCACAACGATGAGTGAAACTCAGCTTGAAAGTACGACAGTTCCGATATTTGCCCGTTTTGACTTTGGTACAAAAAGCAAGGCTGAAGCTGAAAAAAGAACATCGCACGAATATATTCTGAGCGCTTTGACTTACGATGCTCAGGCGGTCAGTGTTGCGTTTACGGATGACGCGCTTATTCTTACGGCACTCAGCGACGGAACATTTGACGGTGTCGGAGATACTGCCACAACGGCAGATTCGACATGGTTTATAAGAAATACAAAAACCTGTTATCGTCCAATCAACACCTATGCGTTGTGCTTTGATAATATGGTTACGCTCGATTTTGAAGACGAGCTTAAATCCGGCTACGGCGGCTGGGCAGGATACCCGTTTTCATTTGGCAACATTGGAAAGAAAGATGCATGGAGAGGATATCATCAGTATATGAAGCTGAGAATAAAAAATCCTACGGACAACAATATGATAGCGGTTCAGTTCAATAACGGTGCCGCGTTTGCTACAACTCAGTTTATGGTAATGAGCATCGGCGCGGGAAAGACAGAATATCAGAGCTATATATATGACCTTTGCTATGCGGCAACTTATCCGTCCGGAAAGGGCGTTATTCTTGCCGGACAGCAACCGGGAAACAACTGGACATGGAAGCAGGGAACCCCTGTCACCGGACTGCGTTTTCATTTGCTCGGAGCTACCTGCTCATATGCAAACGCATATCTGAACAATGTTTTTGATGAGGGCGAGACTGCGGCGGACTACGATGTTTACTATGAATATTTCAAGCGTCTTGACTCACGTGCTCTTATTAAAAAAGGAAACTCGGTAGAAATAGATTATATCGTTTTCGGCTCGGATCCGATGGCTTTGGCGGAATATCACAGTAACATGGAAGATTCTGCAAGTAAAAGTTGACAAAAAAGAAAGGGGCGTTTTGGAAGTTTTGCTCAAAAAGTCAAAACGCTCCCTCTTTTCAATTGACATATTATATAAAAGCTGATATAATTATAAATAATGCAGGTAACTGCGAAAAATTAAACAACATAAGGAGCAAAATTATGAAAAAGTTTATTGCGCTTTTGATTGCCGTTATCATGGTAGTCGGTGTTGTAGGTCTTGTTGGTTGTAAGGGCGGAGACAATGAAACCACCACAACGACAACAACTGAATCAACAAAGCAGACAACCACAACGACAACTGAGGCAACAACCACAACGACAACAACTACGACTACAGAAACCACCACAACTGCGGAAACAACCACAGCGATGGTTACAACAACTCTTCCTATGTATACTCGCTTTGACTTCGGTACAGCAAGCAAGGCAGTAGACGAAAAGAAGACAAGCCACGAATGGCTCGTTGAAAACGTTTCTTACAACAAAGATTTCCTTGATATTGAATTCCTTGAAGACTCATGGAAGATATCCTCGAAGAAAGCTTATGCTTCCGATGCAGCTGCTACGTCATGGACTATTTCTTTTGACGCAATGCTCTCTCTTGATTTTGAAGACGTTCTTATGCCCGCATGGGGAACATGGAAAGAATATCCTCACAATACAGCTAAGGTTGGCGTAGAAGGTCAGTGGCAGGGATATCATCAGTACGTTAAGATCCGTCTCAGAAGCAACTCTGTAAACAACATGGTTGGCTTCAGCTGGCAGACAGGTACAAACCCCTATGCAACAACGATGACTGTTTCCAACATGTATCTTGACGGCGGAATTGATAACAAGACACGTACAGCTAATGAAAACTGGTTCACAGAAACTTATGATATCTCCCTTTGCCAGGCACTTGCTTCCAATAAAGCCGGTAGCGACACAGCAGGCAACGCTATGGGCAGAGATACAAAGTTCAGCTACTACCTTGAACAGGTTAAGCAGGGCAAGTACAATGCAGGAAACAACTGGAACTGGCAGCAGGGAAAAGAAATCACCGGTCTCAGATTCAACCTTCTTGGTGCAGTATCTTCCGGTGCTTGCGACTCTCGTGAAAACATCAAAGCCGGAGATTGGGTTGAAATTGATTACATCGTATTCGGTTCTACACCCGAACAGCTCGAAACTTACAAGAGCAAATCCGAACTCGCTGCATAAAAATAACTGAAGTTTGTCAAATTAAAAGCGACAGGGAATATTCCTGTCGCTTTTTTGTTTTTTTGTCTTTGTGGAAAGGCGCAAAAATGACTTTAAGATTTTGTAATATATATATAAATTTCTTTTGCAAGGGTAACATATCTATTGACAAAATAGCAGTAAAATGATAAAATATAATAAACGCTCTATCGGCAAAAATAAGTACCGACTATTTATTTGAGCGATAAAAAATTTAATAAAGGAGATAATATCTATGAAGAGAATTATCACACTTCTCTTGGCTGTAGTTATGCTTGCAGGTGTTGTTGCATTTGCGGTTGCATGTGGTGGCGGCGGACAGAACGAAACCACTACAACTCCGAAGACAACCACACAGGGCACAACGACCAACAATGGTGGTACAAGCACAACAACCAATAACGGCGGTGCAAGCACAACAACCAATAACGGTGGTGCAAGCACAACAACCAACAATGGCGGTGCAGGTACAACAACCGAGCCTGTTGTTGTTGATTGGGACGGCATGACGAAGTACCCCGGCAAACTCGACGTTGACTTCGGTGGCAGAACATTTATCATAGCTTCCCGTAACGACGGTCAGGGCTACGACACAACTCCCGAAGTTTGGGTTGAAACGATCACAAACGACTCTTACAACGACTCTGTTTTCGAAAGAAACAAGCTCATGAACGAGCTTTACAACTGCACAATTGAAGTTGACGAAAACGGTCAGAACGGCTATGCTGCAGACTTTGCCTCCGGCGGCGGCAAGTATATTGCAAGCACAATGCAGTACGGTATGCCTTTTACTCAAACAGGATACTACAACATCCTCAGCCTTGATATAGACTTTACTCAGGACTGGTGGGATCAGAACTACATCAACGACCTTTCATGCAACGGCAAGCTTTACTCTATAATCGGTGACTTTGCACGTAAAGCTATGGAATGCACGTGGATGATTACATTCAACAAAACCGTTTATGAAAACAGCCCTATAACAGATGATATTTATCAGCTCGTTCGCGATAAGAAGTGGACAGTAGACAAGATGCTCGAAATGTGCCAGATGGTTCTGGACGACGGCAACGGTGACTCGAAGTATGAAGTAGGCAATGCTGCAGATTCGGATACAATCGGTTTCTCGTCTTCAACATTCAGCTATCGTGCATTCTTCTTCGGCTGCGGCGAAAGATACGTAACAAAAGACGCAAGCGGCAAGTTTGTAAACGGACTCAGCCTCGGCAAAGGTTCGGAAGTTATTGATAAACTCATAACTCTTGTGGGCGATGATTCTTATCAGAATGCAGGTTATACAGCTTATCAGAACTCGCTCAGAGCTAATAAGGTTCTCTTCATCGGTGAAGTTCTTAACGTTCTTAAGCTCGTAAGCGATACTGAAAATCTTGAAATCGGCGCACTTCCTTTCCCGCTTTATGATGAAAATCAGTCAAGATACTACGTTCACGTAAACAACCACCTTCCCGCATACGGTATTCCCACATCGTTTGCAGATACACAGATAATAGCTGACTTCTGGACGCTCTTTGCAGCTCATTCCAAGTACACAGTCCGTGAAGCATTTGTAAACTCCTGCAAGTATGTATGGACGAGCGATGAAGAAAACGGCGAAATGGTTGATATAATCCTTAACTCTCGTGTTTACGACCCGGGCTACAACTGGAATATGGCAGACAGCTTTGAAGGCTATCTCAACACAATGATTGAGACAGGTAAGAACCAGTACGCAGGCGTTGCTAAGAGAGTTTCTGCAGGTATCAACGATAAGATCAAAGCATACGAAGACAGAATTGCTCCTCTTGCTGAGTAATTGAGATTTGATTTTAAAAACAAAAAACGTCGGCTTTTAGCCGACGTTTTTTTATGCAACGAATAGGCTTGTTTTTGCAAAACACAAAAGCCGCCGGATTGCCGGCGGCTTTTTGATTTTTATTTATGATTTATTCGGCGTCTGTGGTTTCGCTTTCAGTATTGTCAGATGTTACTTTCTTTTTTGAGAGTACAGCGTTTACTATTATGCCGAGTATGAGTGCGCAAGCTACGCTTGTGAGTGTTACTTTTCCGAAGAGGAGCTTCATTCCGCCTACGCCTGCGATGAGTATTGAAGCTACTACAAAGAGGTTTTTGTTATCTCCGAGATCAACAGTCTGTATCATCTTAAGTCCGCTTACGGCGATGAATCCGTAAAGTGTTATGCAAACTCCGCCCATTACGCAGGAGGGGATTGTTGAAAGGAATGTTACGAACGGAGCGAAGAATGATGCGATTATACAGAGTATTGCAGTTGCAAGGATCGTTACTACCGAAGCATTTCCCGTGATTGCCACGCATCCTACGGATTCTCCGTATGTTGTGTTGGGGCAACCGCCAAAGAATGCGCCTGCTATCGAGCCTACGCCGTCACCGAGAAGTGTTCTGTGCAGTCCGGGCTCTTTAAGAAGATCTCTGCCGATGATGGACGAGAGGTTTTCGTGGTCTGCAATGTGTTCTGCGAATACTACGAATGCTACAGGAACATACGCAACCGCTATTGTTCCGAGATATGTCCAGAAGTTGCTTCCTTCGCCGAAGTTGTAGCTACCTGAGAAAGCTTTTATAAACGTGAAGTCGGGATACCATTTGAGGTCTGCGAATTTGCTGAAGTCAATTATTTTGAGAGAGTCTATGTTGGCTGTTGTGCCTATTACCGTGAATATTGAAGCGACTATGTAACCTGCAATTATACCGATTATGAAAGGAATGAGTTTTGCCATTTTCTTTCCGAAAACCGATGCGATGATTACTGCAAAGAGCGTTACGAGTGCGCATGCAAGGCATATGAGTGCGTGAGTGTTCATTATGAAAGCACCGTCGCCATTCTTTGCGGCACCGCCGACTGCGTCACCTACCGCATTTCCTGCAAGGGAAAGTCCGATTATTGCTACCGTAGGACCTATTACAACGGGAGGCATAAGCTTTGAAAGCCAATTAACACCCGCAAGTTTGACTGCTATTGCAAGTATTACATATACAAGTCCTGCCATCGCTGCTCCAATGATCAGTCCGAGATATCCTGCCGACATTGAAACACCGCCGGCAAAGGCTGCACTCATCGATCCGAGAAATGCGAATGATGATCCGAGAAATACAGGGCTTTTGAATTTTGTAAAGAGCAGATAAACTATTGTTCCAACGCCTGCTCCGAACAGCGCCGCCGACTGCGACATTCCGTTTCCGATTATTGCCGGCACAGCGATAGTAGCCGCAAGAATCGCAAGAAGCTGTTGAAGTGCGAACACAATTATCTGCCCGAACTTCGGTTTGTCTTCCACATTGTAAATTAGTTTCATAAAGTTTTTCCCCTCCGAAAAATTTTTTATTTCATTCCTTTCGGAATTAAATACTTTTAAGCTCTACCGCAAGCTCGCCGTCATATTTTTCAACCTTGACCATTATTATTTCATCAAGCGAGGTGGGGATGTTTTTGCCTACATAGTCCGGCTTTATCGGCAGCTCTCTGTGACCTCTGTCAACAAGCGCCGCAAGCTGTATACGCTTGGGTCTGCCCATATCGAACAAAGCATCTATCGCTGCTCTTACCGTTCTGCCGGTGAATATTACATCGTCCACAAGGATGAGAGTCTTTCCGTTTATGTCAAAGCTTATATCGCTTCCGTTTACTGAAGGCGATTCGGAAAACTTACTCAGGTCATCTCTGTAAAGGGTTATGTCAAGGTAGCCTATCGGTATTGTTTCTCCCGAAAAATCTGATATTCTGGCTTTGAGCATATCGGCAAGACTGGCTCCTCTGCGCAGGATTCCTATCAGCGCTATATCGGAAAGGCACGGATTTTTTTCGATTATTTCGTGCGCAAGTCTTGCGAGCATACGCTCTACCGCCTGTGAGTCCGCCAAAATCTTTTCCATAATAAACCTCCGAAATTGTTTTGCACAAAAAATACCTTGCCGCATAATACGACAAGGCATAAAAATTTTCAAAAGCTGTTATTCTGACCTTGTCGGTATCTCTGTACCGCCCTTAAAGGCTCATTTATTCGGTTTGAATGATTTTATCATATTCTTTTTGATTTGTAAAGGGAATATTTCAAAAAAATTAAATTTTGTGAAATATGTATAGATTGACGCCGCGAGACGACTTATTTATTGTCTTCTATATATTTTGCAACGTCGCTTACGGTTTTAAGGTTCATAATTGCGTCGTCGGGAACGACTACTCCGGTTTCTTCTTCTATTGACATAAGCATTTCAACAACGTCAAGCGAGTCAACTCCGAGATCCTCACGGATGGATGTTTCTGCTGTTATATCGTCAGCATTTATTCTGAGCTGTTTTGAAAGTATTTCTTTTACGAGTTCGAGCATTTGAATAATCTCCTTACTTATTTATGTTCTTTAATGATTATAAGATAATAATGCGGATTTTTCAAGTATTATTTCAAAAAAAGTATAAAAAAACAGTACAAGCGTACAACTTTTTTCGATAAAAGCGCTTTCACAACGGCAAAAGTCGCGGCATATTATATTGTAAAAGCGAAATTTGTATAAAGAGAGGTACTTTTATGGAGATAAATAAGCAAAATCTTTCGGCGCTGCTTGCCTGCGACGACGATACCTTGCGTGCAAAGCTGCTTGAAATTGCCGATGTGCTTGGCATAGACAGGGCGGAAGCTTCCAAAATGACGCAGGACATAGGCAAAGCGAGGGCACTTATGGCTATGGTATCGGACGACGACCTGAGAAAATTTCTCGGCGGACTTAAAAAATAAGACGTTGGTGAGCTTATATGGATCCCGCTGTTTTTGAAAAGCTCGGAGCAGCTGTCTCCGACCCCGAAATACAGAAAAAGATAAGTGCTATAATCTCAGGCGACGGCACAGGCATGACTTCAAAACCCGACGCTCCGTGTCCGCCGCCCTCTCCGCCTCCTCCGCCGCCATCGACAATAAAGAACGGCAGGGCGCTTCTTTTGGCACTTAAACCGTATATGGATGAAAAACGTTGTGAGAAAATAGATCGAATTCTTTCCGCAATGAAGCTTGCCGAATTTGCGGGAATGTTCAAGAATATGATGTAAGGAGGGAAGCGGTGTATGTATAACAGAATATATTCCGGAGGAAATGTTCGCGTGCCGCCCGATTACGGCGGCAACGCCATAAAATACCATCCTGCGGAGCAGCAACCACCAAGGCAGACGTTTTCTCCACCTCCGCCCCCTCCTCCCCCGAGACCGCAGCCATCACCTCCGCCGCAGGCAAAACCTCAATGCCCGTGCGAGGAACTGCCGCCTGCGCCGCCGTGCGATAAAAAAAGCGGGTATCTCGGAAATTTGCTTTCCAAAATATCCGCCGACGATCTTCTGATCTACGGGATAGTGCTTTATATGACTTTACAGGACAGCGACAATACGCTTTTACTTGTTGTTTTGCTTGCGCTGGTTATGCTGTAATCACTTTGAAAAGACATTTTCGCTGTATACATCGTAGTATTCAAGCGTTTCAAATGTCATAACGGGATATCCGTCATTGTAGAGCTTTACCGAAAGGAGCGAGCCGTCGTTCATTGAAATTCTTACGTCAGTTATCGTTTTGTCGGAGTCGGAATCGAAAATTATTTCATATTCGCCGTTATCCTCGCCTGTATAGATTATGTTTACGGAATCTTCGCCTATGTGAGAGAAATCAGGCATAAGAGAATATGCGAAAAACGAGTGCGCCGAATCGGCAGGGAAGGCATTGGTTATATCATTTTCTGTAACGATAACTTCGTCTCCGTCGCAGAAAGCGAAAAGAAGTTGTTTCCCGCTTTCGGCTTCCTTAATTATTATTTTATATACGTCGCCGCTTTTGGCGGCTTCAAATATGAGCTTTTCCTCCGTATCGCCGTTTATGTTTACAACGTTTGCACGAATGGAATAGGCATTTTTCAACGGCAGAGATGCAACAAGGGTTTTAAGTGTTTCCCTGCTTGCCTGAGGATAGCCGTAATCCGTTTTGGAGGAAGCTTCAAAAAGGTTTCCGAGCAAGTTTTCCGACGGTATTTTTGAAATATTATCCGGAGTTTTGTTTTTCGCCAAAAACCACGGAACGTCGTAAAGTCCTGCTTTGTTGAGCAAAAAAAGGCAGAAAAAGCACGTAAGAGCGAACGCCAGCACAAGAGACAGTATCGCCAGAAGCGACGCTGTTTCTGTGATTTTTCCGGTGTTTTTCGCTTGGTTTTTCACGCTTTTTCCGCCTTTTTATTTTTTATTCTTCGGTTTTTTCCGCTGCTTCGGACTTTTCATCAAAATCCGAAAGCTTGACCTTTTCTTCTGTTATGCTTTCGTCGCGCTTGCGTTTTTCTTCGTCATTTTCAGATTCGCGAAGCGCTTCGTCTATCACATCCGAAGCTTTTGCGGTACCTGATTTCGGTTTTATTTCAACGGACGCTGAGACTTTGGCTTCGTTTTCTTTGCTTTTCCCTTTGATGACTTCTGGAGCAAGCTTATCTATGTGCTTCAAGAGCAGCAGGAACAGACATACGACCCCTACGATAATGAACGCAGCCATTTTGTGATAAAGCGATACGATAGCCGCAACACAGCATATTGCGGAGGAAATGTATATTGTTATCACGGATTGAGCGGGTGAAAAGCCTGCGTCAAGAAGCTTGTAATGAAGATGGCATCTGTCTGCCTTGAAGGGGTTTTTGCTTTGAGAAACTCTCTTGAAAAAGACTACGATCGAATCTATGAGCGGGAGCGCAAAAACGAGCGCCGGAGCTACTGCCGACATGAGCGTCGCACCCTTGAAAAATCCGAATACGGACAGGCAGGCAAGCACATAGCCGAAAAGCATCGAGCCGCAATCGCCCATAAATACAGCCGCAGGATTTGCGTTGTAGGGCAAAAATCCGAGAGCGGAGCCACAGAGTGCAGCTGCGATAACGGCGCAAACGGGTTCGCCCATAAGTATGGATATTACAAGCAATACAACAGCGCTTAAAAATGAAACTCCGCACGCAAGACCGTCAAGTCCGTCGAGAAGGTTTACTGAATTTATAACGAGAACCATCCACAAGACGGTGAGCGGGATTGCGAAATCGCCGAGATGCTGTGTGCCGAATATTGTTGTGTATTCGATCGCGCCGCCCCAGAATGCCGTGAGCGTCGCAACGGCTATCTGCGCCAAAAGCTTGAGCCATGCGGGAAGATTGAAGATATCATCCAGCACGCCGACAGCGCAGATTATAAGTCCGCCGACGGAGGTAACAAGAACTATTTTGGGGATTTCATCGAAAATGAGAAGCGAAGCACAAAGCGCCGCTACAATAAATCCGATGGCTATTGCTATTCCGCCGAGACGGGGTGTGGGAGCGCGGTGGAATTTTCTCTCGTGGTCGGGAACGTCAACCGCTCCTGTCTTTTTTGCAAGTATTTTTGTAATGGGAGTAAATAAAAATGTAATGATAAGCGATACGGCGAGTATTGCCAGATAGGCAAGGTTTTCTGTTGCGAAAATCGGCTCGTACGTCATGATCTTTTATTCCTTTCGTTTATTTTGTCTGGAAGAATCCAATTTTTCTGTATACTTTTGAAAGCGTTTTTGACGCGAGGTAGTTTGCATATGCAGCGCCTTGTTTCATAAGACCTTCAAGATATGCCTTGTCCGACATCAGGCGTTTGTATTCCGCTTGGAAGGGAGCAAGTCCGTCTGCACAGGCTTCTCCTACGGCAAGCTTGAAATCACCGTAGCCTTTGCCTTCGAATTCTTTTTCTGTTTCATCCATGCTTTTTCCTGTGAAGCACGAGTAAATCGTCATAAGGTTGTTTATGCCGTCCTTGCCTTCCGCATAACGGACGGAGGTTTCACTGTCGGTAACGGCTCTTTTGAATTTGCGGATGATAGTGTCTCTGTCATCAAGCAAGGTGATAACGGCGTTTTCATTATCATCGGATTTGCTCATTTTCTTTGTAGGCTCGGCAAGAGAGTAAATCTTTTTGCCTGTTTTGGGAGTGTAGACCTCCGGTATGACGAAAGTCTCGCCGTATATCTGATTGAAACGCTCGGCTATATCGCGCGTAATCTCAACATGCTGTTTCTGATCTATGCCGACGGGAACGAGCGACGCTTTGTAAAGAAGAATATCGGCAGCCATAAGCGAAGGATAGGTGAAAAGTCCGGCGTTGATATTCTGCGCATTTTTGGCGCTTTTATCCTTGAACTGCGTCATTCTGGAAAGCTCGCCGAACATAGTATAGCAGTCAAGCACCCAAGCAAGTTGTGCATGTGCAGGAACGTGACTTTGAACAAAGAGAAGATTCTTTTCGGGATCGAGTCCGCTTGCGATATATATTGCAAGGGTTTCAAGCGTTCTTTTGCGAAGCTCTGCGGGATCCTGACGGACGGTTATGGCGTGCATATCCACAACACAGTAGATGCAGTTATATTCGTCTTCAAGTGCACGCCAATTTTTAATGGCACCGAGATAATTGCCTATTGTAAGATTTCCCGACGGCTGAACGCCGGAAAATACTATTTTTTTGTCATTTGAGAATTCCATATTTACACCACCTTTTAAGGTTAATTTTACATATCACACAAACATATAAAGATACATAATATATAATATCATCTTTTTGCATATTTTTCAAGTGAAAGAAGCAATATTTATGCCAAAAGATGTGATGCGGAGGGTACGCATGCCGCTGAAACGGAGGGAAAAACTCCGACGGGGACGGCAAAATACCATATTTTTTACTCTATATTTTTTGTCGCTTTGCTGTTATAATATTATTACGTTAAAAACTTTTTTGGGGTGATGCCTTTTGGAAATGACTTTGCTTGACAAAGGAAAGCTTAAGATCTGTCTTACGCCGTTTGATATGGTACATTACGATCTTACCTGCGAAAAGATAGATTATGATAATACGGAAACACGCCGTGCGCTGTGGGAAATGTTTGACGAGGCGAAGCATCGCACCGGCTTTGATGCCGCCGACGGCAGGATATGTATCCGTGTTTATCCTGAAAAGAGCGGAGGCTGTGAGATATACATAACAAAGATCGGCGACAAGATTTCCCCGTCGGAGAACGATATGAGCTATACAGCAAAGGATGCAGTCACGCCGCAATTTGCCCGCGCGCCCGCAGTTTATTCGTTTTCCTCGCTTGAAGATATTCTTTCCGCTTGCCGATGTCTGCAAGCGTCGGACTATTCGGGCGAAAGCTCCGCTTTCTTTGATGATGCTCCGAAAAATCGCAGATATTATCTTGTGATAAGCGAAAATGCGCCGCGCTATGTCGGCAAATGTGCTTATAAAAACGGTGGGATTATTATGGAGGAGTTTGGGAAACGCTGCCAGAGCGAGAATGCTGTCGCTTTTCTTACGGAACACTGTCGGCGGATATGTGAAAAAAATGCCGTTGAAATATTGTCTTCCCTCTGTTAAAATGTTCTCCGATGTGTTATAATGAAAAAAATACATCGGAGGAGATTTGCCTTTATGGAGATAAAAACTCTTGAAGAGATAAAAAGCGAATGCGAAAAATGCAGAGGTTGCTCGCTTTGCGAAACGCGTACAAATGTTGTTTTCGGGGTGGGGAACGCGTCTGCAAAGCTTATGTTTGTCGGAGAAGCTCCCGGAGAAAAGGAGGATCTTTCCGGCGTTCCTTTTGTCGGCGCGGCAGGAAAGCTGTTTGATAAATATCTTGCCGCCGTGGGAATAAATCGCGAAGATGTCTACATAGCGAATATTCTCAAATGCCGCCCTCCGAAAAACAGAGATCCTAAGCCAGAAGAAGAAGATATCTGCATGGAATATCTGCGCGGACAGGTGAGAGCGATAAGACCTAAGATGATAGTATGTCTTGGCAGGATAGCCGCCGCACGGCTGATAAAACCGGACTTCAAGATAACGCAGGAGCATGGCGTATGGTTTAATCGGGGACAATTTGAGATATGCGCGGTGTACCATCCTTCGGCGCTTTTACGCGATCCTCACAAAAAAGATGCGATGCTTGCCGACATGTTGGCGATAAAAGCAAAGCTTGATGAAATGGAATAAACAAAAAAACAGCCTCCGTGAGCGGAGGCTGTTTTTGTTTATTATTTCTGTTCGGTTTTTTTGCCGAGATATTTATTGACCTTTTCAACCATGTTGTCGGGAATCTTCTTTGTTATGGGGAATACCGTAGCACCGACAAATCTGTCTGAAATGGTTTCGAGGAAAGCGGCGGTCTTTGCCATAGACTTTGCATCCACCTGAGTAATTACATCTGTACGGCAATGGATGCATGTAAGTCCGCCCGCTGCCTGACGAAGAACGTTTATTGCGGGAATACCCTTGTCTGCAAAGGGAATGCCGTCGGAGGAGTAAATATCCTGCCATACGCTTGCGGAGAAGCCTTCTTCCTTTGCCATATAATCAACTGCGTGAATAAGCGCTTCTTCGCCTGTTATACGCAGGCAGTCACGGCCGAAGATAGGCCCTGTCATATCTACGTTTATGCAGAGACGGATCTTTTCAAGAAGATCTTCATGTGCGGCAACATATGCCTTGCTTCCGAGAAGTCCGCGTTCTTCCGAGCCGCACCAAATGAATCTTACTGTACGTTTAGGCGGATTTTTCATAAAGTGGCGGTAGATCTCAAGTATCGTAACGGTGCCTGTTCCGTTATCGAACATACCGTGGCTGAAAGGAACGGAATCGTAATGAGCCGTATAAACGATGACTTCATCGGGGAATTCCGTGCCCTTGATTTCAGCAATAACGTTGCGGGAATCTGCTTCGCCCTCTTCCTGTTCAAGTGTAAGACGAACGATCTTTGCGCCTTTTTCAATCATCGACTTTGCGTCATTTATATGAACGCAGACTGCGGGGAGAACGCCCTTTTCTGTCATGGACGGGCGAAGCATACGCTCGTCAAGATCATAGCTGCCTTTTTTGTCACGGAAGTCGCCTGCCATACCGACAAGTGCGAGCGCACCGGCTTTTATAAGCTTTTCAAATCCGTCTGCATTGATGCCGCCGGAGAAGAGCACGATCTTGCCCTTTACTGAGCGAAGATTTATTTCATCGAAAGAGTCAACGTATACGAGTTCGGCTTCAATGCCGTCCTTTGCGGCGTTGCCGGAAAATCCGTAGCCTTTGACTTCATACTCCTTTTTGAAGGGAGTGAGTACTTCAAGCTTTGCTGTTTTTACCTCGTAATGGGGAGCTTTGAAGGTTTCGATTACAGGCTCGCCACCGATTGCGCGGATTTCGTCCGCTATCATATTTGCCGCTTTTGTTTCGCCTTCGGTTGTCGAAAGGCGGACAAAATTCAACTTTTTAAGTAAATCATACATTCTTTTTGCCGATATATCCATAAGAAATATCTCCTTATATTTTATTTCGCAACTATTTTACTACCGCGCGCGGCGGTTGTCAACCTTGAAAATGTAAACAAACTAATTACTGAACGTTTTCGCCAGCATTGTTTGCACCGTACGACATCTGCGGGTAATATCTTATGACGGCTCCCGGTTTCTCATCGAATTCCATCTTGAAAACGGTTACGCCGAGATGCTTGTCAACAGGGTCTTTGGGAAGACCGGTGAGAATAATTCTTCCGCCGTCGACCGTGAAGTTAACTTCCTCTCCCGTTGCAAGAAGGGTGATACGTTTAGGCGACGCATTTACGTAATTCCAGAGAATAAGTCTGTCGCTGTGCCAGATACGGTTCATAAGATAAAGTGTTTTTCCGTCTTCGGATACCGTTGCGGGATTGAGAGTGCCGGAATATCCGGAGTTTTTTTTGCCGTATACGGCTTCTCCGTTTTCGGCGAGCCAGTCACCTATCTTTTCAAAAGGTGAAATAACCTCCTCCGGAACGCTGCCGTCGGGCGTCGGACCGATATTGAGAAGAAGGTTTCCGCCGCCTATCGTGCATGTTGTGAGCATTGAAAGTATCTTCTGGGGTGTATATGAATAGGGGAGTGCCTGCTCGGAATCGATATAGCCCCACGAAAGACCGTTGAAGGTCATACAGGCTTCCCAATATGCGCCGTCGGCGGGGGTGATTCTTTCTTCGGGAGTTAGGAAGTCCTCCTGCATTTTGCGTCGGTTATTTATAAGAATATCAGGTTGGAGCAGACGCAGGCGGTAATTGCTGTTAACAGAGTCCCAGCCTTCGCTGCTGTTCATAGGAAACGGCATATCATACCACAGTATATCTATCTTTCCGTATCTCGTGAGCAACTCAGTATTCAGTTCTTCTATGTAATCAAGAAATCTGCGACGCGCCTCGGGGTCAAATGCGCAACGCCAGCCGTCCGGATGGTGCCAATCCATAAGAGAGGAATAAAATCCGATCCCGAGCCCATACTTTCTGCATGAGGCAACAAATTCTGCGACAAGATCTCTGCCGCAGACATTATATGAATTGTATGGATTTGCATCCGATTTCCAAAGGGAGAAGCCTTCGTGGTGACGAGTTGTCATAACGCAGTATTTCGCACCTGCGCGTTTTGCCAGAGCGCACCATTCATCTGTACACCCCTCTTTCGGAGCAAAGGTATTTGCAATCTCCTCGTATTCGGATTTCTTATAGTTATCAAAGTACATACACCATTCGCCTGCACCGAGGGACGAAAACGCTCCATAATGAACGAACATTCCGAAACGTGCCTTGCGGAACCATTCAAGACGACGCTCGCGGGAGTTTGCTGCAAATGTTTCATATTCTTCTCTTTGAATATGCACTCTGTTCATAATAAATTTTCCTTTATTATTTTATATTGTTTTCGAGCCCGAATTCGGCAAAGTATTTGTCAACATCAACTACGGCAACAGTGTGTCTTGCCCTTTCTGCGGCAAAGCCGATAAGGTGATTTGCGGCGGAAACGGAAATGTCTGCAACGGAACAGCCGTTATATGTTCCGCAGAGATAATCGTAGAGATCGGCGATTATGCCCTGATCTCCGCCGCCGTGACCGCCGAGAATACTTTCTTCCGTTTCTTTGACGGGTACGCTTGACCATTTTCTTATATCGGAATTATAAACTCTTATTTCCGTGTCGTTTGCTTCGGCGACAAGCTCGCCCTTTGTTCCGAAGAGGTGGATCGCTCTTCCGCCGCCGTTGAAGGCGTTTACCGTAAAGCTTGCGGTGACGTTTCCGTCGAAAAGCATATCGACTGTCTGATGGTCGAGGACGTCATTGTTTGCGTGGAAAACGCAGAGACCGTAATCCGTTGTCATAAGCGCTTTCATAACTTCTTCATCGGTCGGATAGGTCGTTTGGGAAATACCCTTTGTCGCCGCACGACGGAACCAAAGGTTGTTTTTATCATCGTGATAGAGCTTGATGCAGTTGTACGGACAAGTGTCGGCTATCGGGCAGGTGCCGTCGGCACATCTGACGGGAGCTCCTTTCGGAGCGTTCTCGCTTTTGAAATATGTAAGGTCGCCGAAGGAGGAGACCTTATTGCAGGTCTTGCCGATTATCCATTGAATGATGTCCAAGTCGTGACAGCTTTTCGCAAGGAGCATGGGAGTTGTTTCCTCTTCGCTGTGCCAGTTACCGCGGACATAGCTGTGGCTGAAATGAATATTGCCGATTCTTTCGAGAGCGATGACGGACATTATATCGCCTATATCGCCTCTGTCAACGATTTCTTTTACCTTTTTATAGAACGGCGTGTAACGCAGAACGTGACATACAATAACCCTGACGCCCTTTTCGTGCGCCGCTTTTGCAATGTCCGAACATTCTTCGACGGTCTGCGCGATGGGCTTTTCGAGGAGAATATCATAGCCGAGGGAGATTGCCTTCATTGCGGGACCGTAATGCATATCGTCCATAGTTGCGATTATTGCGATATCCGCAAATTTCGGGCGGGAAAGAATTTCTTCCCACGTTTTATAGCAGTTTTCGGCAGGAAGGTTAAAGCTTTCGCGCATAATCTCGCGTGCCGCGTCGACCGGCTCCGCTACGCCTATAAGCTTGAATTTTTCCGGCATTTCGGACATTATGTTTGAATAGGCTCTGCCTCTGCCGCCTGCGCCTATGCATATTGCCGTGAGCTGTTTCATAATTTGACCTCGCTTAAATGTATTTTTTAATCATAAAACGGAAACTTCATTTTTTCCGTCTTTACACGCTTCCAATTTGAAAAATCGTTTGCGTCGCCTTTAATTTCGTATGTGATTAGATTTACGTCTCTGCTCGCCTTTAAGCTGTTCGAACCGCTCATATAAAAATATCTTGTAATCTCTTCGTCCTCGCCTATGTCCTCTATGGCACGGACTCCGTCGTCCTCATAGTTTACGCCCATCGAGCGCAGGAACGTTTTGTGCAGATTTGCCTGACAAACCTGTTTCATTGAAGTTTTAAGTGGCTGTTTTGTGTCCGCTCCCGCCTCTTTTATAAGCAGGGTAAGAACTCTTTCGCCGTAATTTTTGCCCGTCGCTTCTTCAAGGCTCGGTGCGGTGCCTGTTCTTCCGTGATCGGCGGTGATTATAATTGTGGTATTGTCATATACACCTGCGGCTTTCAGCTGCTTGATGTAGCTTAATATCATTTTGAAATCGCCGCGTATCTGTTTATACATCGATTCCTCGTAGTTCAGATAATCCAACGTGACGGCTTCGCCTTTTTCATTCATTGTGAAAGGATCGTGCGCACCCTGAAGGTGATAAAATACAAAGCTTCCTGCATTGTCTTCGGTGGTGATTCCTTTTTTGCGGAATGCGGCATAGAATTCGGCATCATCAACGGTGTAAATGCTTCCGTCTTCATTGCCAAAAATGTATTTTTGCGCGATATTGTCTGTGTATATATGGAAATACGGCTTCATTGCTTCGGGAGAGTATCTGTATGCGGAAAGATTAAGCATTGCCGAAAGAATTTTCATCGGCTTTGCTTTGCCTTCGGTCGATTTTGCGTTTTTTACCGTGCCGTTGAAACTTTCAACGCTTCCCGTTACATACTGTGTGTCGGTATAAAGTCGGGATTCATAGCCTGCTGCCTGTAAAGCGCCGAAAAAGTTTGACTCGGACATTGCCTTTTTCATATATTCTGCGGAGGGAATGTCATAATCGTATTTTACGCCGGAAAGCAGATAAGCTACGGATGGGAACGTGCGCGAATAGCTGCCGGTAAAGTTTTTGTAATATGTAAAACCCGAAAGTTTTTCACAAAGTGAAGGATCTCTTTTGAGCAATTCATCCATATATTTTTTGTCCATACGGTCGAGAAGAAATACTATGGTGTTTTTGTTTTTTGAAACCTTGAACTGCTCACTGCACTCAAAATAGCCGTCGCCCGAAATGTTTGAGTTTATCTGATACGCGGACTTTATTACGAGGTATACCGCGCCGAAAACCTGCATCGCAACAAGCACAAGAGAAACTATCCTTACAAAGCTTTTCCATATATCGCGGCTGAAATAACAGAATATTACAGGCACAAGAATTATAGCTGCCCAGACAAACAGGTTGACGAGCATCTGCCACTTGAAGTCCTGCCATACGATGCCTGTTCCGTCAAGTGTTCCGTGATCTATATTTATATAATTTCCCTGAATATATCCTGCAATAGTTATTCCTATCACAATTGAAACTACGGCATTGAATATCTTGCCGCGAAGGAGCGCGAAAAGTACTGTGAACACAGCCAGAATGATAATTCCGGCAATTATTATCGGCGGAAGCAGCTGTTTTATTCCGAATACCAAATATGATATATTTGCAATATACAGCTCAAACGGGCCGAACATTATAAAAGTAAAAACGAATGCAAGCACTGCTGCGCCCGATGTCAGAAGTCTTTCTGAAAAGCGACGGTCATCCTGCCACAGATTACGAAGTTTTTTATTGAAATTATCGGAAAACAGCGACTTTTTGGGAATGATTTTTTCGTCACGCTGCATATTTTCCGTTTCTTTTACAGATGTATTTTCCATTTATTATTCCTTGTCGAAAGTAATTTTAACGTGTTATATTACTATAACATATTGCAATAAAAAAGTAAACCCCCCTGATGATGATTTGACCGTTCACTCTTATCATTCAATTTTTCGACAGAACTTTAAGCACGGTTTCTATAAGCTTTTGCTGACTTATTGGCTTTGGCAGATGCTCGTTCATACCGTAGTTCCTTGCGCACATTGAATCTTCGGGGTAAGCATTTGCCGTCATTGCGATTATCGGCACGGTAGCGGCGTCCGGACGTTTCATTGCCCGGATAATTCCGGTAGCTTGAATTCCGTCCATTTCGGGCATCATAATGTCCATAAGAATAACGTTTATTTCACCCGGAGCGGAAGCAGCGAAAAGATCTGCGGCTTCTTTGCCGCTATTGGCACAAACCGCGGTAGCACCTGCATTTTCAAGGAAAAACACAGCTATTTCAGTGTTGAGCTCATTGTCTTCGGCGATAAGGGCTTTTATACCTTTAAGCGGAGCATTGGAATTAAGTGCGGAGTGACTGCTTTTATTGGTCGCGGCAGGGATATTTCCATCGTTTATAAGAATACTTATGTTGACGGTGATGATTGTGCCGTGCCCTGTTTCGCTTTCGACATTTATCGTGCCGCCCATTTGTTCAATGAGCTTTTGAACTATTGCAAGCCCGAGTCCGGTTCCGCTGTATGTCGCCGATGACAGAATTTTTGCTTCCTGTGCAAAAGGCTCGAACATATGCTTTTGGAATTCCTTACTCATTCCGATGCCTGTGTCGGCACATATAAAAGCGAAACGTGCGTGCTTCCCGTCGGAGGAAAGTTCTTTAAGCGTAGCGGTTACCGTGCCGTTTTTATTGTTGTATTTCAGAGCGTTCGTTATAAGATTTATAATAATTCTCTTTATGGCAAGTGCGCTGCCGAAAAGATCTTTATGGATTATATTTTCGCAGGTACATTCAAGCGTTATACCGTTTTCTTCGGCTTTGGGATTCATAATGTCAGCGATGCTGTAGAAGATTTTTTCAATGTCGAAAGCTTCTTCTTTCAGCATATAAAGACCCTGTTCCATTTTGCTTACGTCTATAACGTCGTCTACAAGATCGAGAAGATAATCCGATGCTCTGCGGATCTTTTCATAACATTCGCGGCGCTTTTCGGAGTCGTTATCATAATAATCGGCTATATCAAGCATGCCGCATATTCCGTTTACGGGAGTTCGTATGTCGTGACTTATTTTTCTGAGGAAGTCTGTTTTTGCGTTGTTTGCTTTTATGGCTTCTTTTGCGAGAAGCTCACGCTCGGCGCTTGCCTTTTCAATACTTTTTATTCTTTCCGCACGGCGTTTGCTTTCTATCAGCTGATGAACGGCAAATACTGTGATCGCAAGTACGGTATATATTATCATTGTATATAATACAAATTCCGAACGCATACCGAGTGCGCTCGACTTCGGATAAAATACATATATGAAATATCCGCGTACTTTTTCACGAATGGCCAGATAATCGGTATCTTCTCTTATTTCTTCAACACTTCCGTAGTTCTGTATTTTTCTTGCTTCCATTATAAGGGGACAGTCCAAAACGGAAACCCCGCTCAAAACTTCATCGCTTGAGCCTATAATAGTTTTACCGTCTGTAACTGCGACAAGTCCTTTGGTGTAAAAGTTGTATCCTGTAAGAAGCGTTTTTACCGAAAGCTCGGTTCCGTTTACGGACGATCTTTTCTGCTTCATATAACATATCATCGTTCCAGGACAATCTGTTCTGCTGACGACGGCATAGTCATAGCAGTATTCGCTGTTATAAACAAACCTTTCGACATAGCTTTCGTTTTCCGAAATATTTTTTACTCTTTCCAATATGCCTTCCCAATTGCTGATATCTTCACTTTCGGTCGAGTATATTTTCTTTTTACCGGTAGTATCATCCGTGAGGATGACTCCGGTAAGACGCTGCTCATCTATGAATTCAAAAAGAGTTTTTTCATCAGCTATGGAATGCGCAAGCAGAAGGTCTCTGCAAAGTATCTGAGTTTTTTCCGCTATGCGGATAAGACTTTTTACTTCTTCTTCACTTGACGAATAGTCATAAAGAACGCATTGCCCTTTTACATATGATGCTACATCTTTCATTCTGAGCTCAGCAGTATCACGGCTTTTTTTGGTTCCCGCAATATACATTACTCCGTATACAATAAGCCCGACGGCAACGAGTATAAAGAAAAGCGATGTGCCGGGAATATCGCCGATTCTTTTATAAAGCTTTTTTTCTTTTTTCATTTTGTCTGCGTCCTTTCGGGGTCAAGACCATACTTTGCAAGGACCTGTGCAGTGAAGCCGTCTGCCTTCATTTCGTCAAGTATGATTGTGAGCTTTTCGACAAGGGCGGTGTTGTTGCTTTCTTTATAAAAAGCAACTCCGAGATTTACGGAAAGAAGCGTTTCATCAAGGATACGGTAGCTTTCCGGAGATGCTTTTATATATTCCGCGATTGCGGTTTCATGTCCGGCTATGGCGTCTACATAATTTTTTCTCAGTGCGGCAAGGACATTGGACATTGATGAAAATCCGTAGATATATTTTACTTTCGGAACGTTGTCTCCTCCTGAAGAAAAAAGCTCGTCAGGCTTCGATGAGGTTTGCACGCCTATGCGCTTTCCTTCGAGATCAGAGAGCTTTGTTATATCGCTTTCGGACAGAACCGCAACTACCTGTCGGCTGTTCATATAAGGCCCTGCCCAAGTATATTTGTCCTCGCGCCCTGTCATTGAAAAGCTTCCCCACAGGCAATCAATTTCACCGTTTTTGAGATATGTGTCTTTCTCCTGCCACGATATTTGATGGAATTCGGCTTTGTAGCCGATTCTGCGGCACGCTTCAGTGGCAAGCTCTACATCTATTCCGGTAAAGGAGCCGTCATCTGACATGTAGAAATATGGCGAGTATTCGTCGCTGCCTATTTTGAGCACGGGCAGCTCTGGCTGTGGATCTTTGGTTTTTTTTGCGGACTTTCCGCATCCGGAAAATAAGACCGCAAAAAGCATAACAAATGCCAAAAGTATATTTGTTTTTACTGTAAATTTTCTTTTTTTCATACCAATTTATTCCTCCGCAATCTACGCAGAAAAAACAGTTGTCTGCGGCTAAAGTATATCACAGCTTTGGTCAGCCGTCAATGTGATTGAGTAAATTCAGGTGGAGAGAAAATATAAAGGATTCTCGAAAACAGAAATCCGCCGGACAAACGGCGGATTTCTAAGTTTTAGTTATTCCTGTTCATCGGGCGGATCATATCCTCCGACTGTTTAAGACATTCGATGAGAATAGGATTGAATACTCCGCATTCTCCTTCGATTATCATGCTCATGGCTTTTTCATGCGAGAACGCCTGTCTGTAAACACGGTCGCTTACAAGTGCGTTATATACTTCCGCAATTGAAACAACTTGAGCCGAAATCGGAATATCATCGCCGCAAAGCTTGTCAGGATAGCCGTTTCCGTCAAATCTTTCGTGATGCCAACGGCATATTTCACGCATTGAGACGATAAGCGGATGATCGCCGAAATCGGAAAGGCTGTCTATAAGCTTTTCTCCGGCTACCGTATGTGTTTTGATTATTTCAAACTCTTCGGGCGTAAGCTTTCCGGGCTTGCTCAGTATCCTTTCGTCTATGCATATTTTACCTATGTCATAGAGCGTTGCCGCTGCGGATATAAGCTCTCTGTCAGGCTTGCCGTATTTGTCGGTAAGCTCGGTAAGCTTTCCTAAAAGGATTCCCGTAAGGCGTCCTACGTCGGCTGTATGAAATTTGCCGCCGAAATTTCTTGTTTCAACCGCGCGGCTGAGGATTTGCAGCAGGATGCGGTCATTTTCTTCTTTTTCAATAGAATTCTGAGTTATTATTGCGGCGAGCCTGCGTTGCTTTGCGTAAAGTTTTATGGTGTTATACACACGGCGATAAACGATTTTCATATCAAAAGGTCTGCTTATATAATCGGAAACACCGTTCTCATATGCGCGTCTTATTGTTTCGTCCGAGTCATCACCGGATATAGCTATTACGGGGATATCTTCTATAAGATGATTCTGGTTCATATAATCAAGAACATCAAAGCCGCTGCCTTCCGGCATTATTATGTCAAGAAGAACGACAGAGAGCTTCATTCCGTATTTTTTTATCGCGGCGATGCAATCAACTCCGTTCACGGCTTCTGTTATTTCAAAATCTTCACCGAGCATGGAAGAGAGAATTTCTCTGTTCATTTCGGAATCGTCCGCTATGAGGATAAGCGGCTTTTCCTTGCGCCCATCAAGCTCTTTTGAGTCGCTTTCGGTAAAGACTTTGTTTTTTGTTATTTTCGCCTGCATCATCATTTTGTCGGCACGAACCACAGCGTCCGAAATACGTCCTCCGTTGCACATTGCACCGCCTATGCTTGCCGAAAGACGCACGCCGGGACTTTCTGATAATTGTGTCGAAGCGATAATTTTCTTTATACGGTGCAGTATATTAGAGAACATTCCTTCGTTTATAGCGGGCATTATAATCAGGAATTCATCTCCGCCGTAGCGAACAAGAATATCCGTTTTGCGAAGATGTTTGCGGATAGTTTCCACAAACACGCGAAGGACTTCATCTCCGAGGTCGTGACCGCGCAAGTCGTTGTAAAGCTTGAAATCGTCTATATCGAGCATTGCCACACCGCAGGTGAAGGCGGAATATTTGATCTTTTCTTCGTAATAACGGCGATTATATGCGCCGGTCAGGATGTCGGTGTAAGCTTTGTTATGGTATTCGGTTATTTTCTTTGTAAGTTTTTCTTTTCCTTCAAGATTTGAAAGGGAATCGTCTTCAAGGCATTTTACAAGTTCAAGCACATAGTGCTTGCCATCTATTTCAATATATTGCGCTATTGCGCAGTATGCTCTGTCTCCGTAGAATTCAATTTTTATTTTTTCGGAGTGACTGTTATAAGCTTCAACTGCCACACAATTTTTGCAAACATTGTTTTTATCATCAAAAAAGAAGCAACGACCGCAGCCGTCATCATCTGTTAAGGGTAACTTTTTTCTCAGCTTTTTGATATTATCCGAATCGAGCAGGCGTGCAACTGTAAAAACTTTTTTATATATTTCAAGTTCTTCTTCGACTTGTTGCATGGATGCTTTCTGCAAATAGTTGTTCATAACCGTAAAATCCCCTTTTTCCAGAGTTTTAATTTAAGAATAGTATAAATTTTCGACAAATTCAATACTTTTTTTGAAAAATGTATATACAATTATGCTTCAATTTGTAAATAAACTTAAAGAGAGGGCTTTCCCGCCATATATTTCAGGAAGGCTTTCTCTGTGGTGGTGTTGTTCGGGACAATATGCAGAAAAGGTGATATATACGGAAGAGCAATATAATTCTTTTGCGGGCAAATCGGCAAAGAACTTAAAATTCTACGTTTCATTTGACGTTACGGACGGAAACTGATAATAAAAGCTCCCATTACGGCAGTGGTGGGAGCTTTTTCATTGCGAAACGGGATAAAGTGGACGAAGATAAAAAAATATGATATAATTTTTAAGAAAAACATTAACCTTTTCACTTTTCTTTCACTATAAGGGCAGAAGCTTCTAATTGACAGGGGAGACGGCATGAACGGAAACAAGTTAAATGAAAATATGGAGGAAATATCAAAAACGATATTTTCATACTGCAGGGCTAAAACATCAAGCCGCGAGGATGCAGAGGATCTTGCACAGGATATCATTCTCGAACTTATCAAATCGTCGGACAGCCTTCGCAGCGACGACGCTTTTTACGGTTTTATGTGGGCTGTTGCAGGTAACGTTTATAAGCAGTGGTACAGAAAAAAGCTTAAAACAGTCACCTGTGAACTTACTGAAGACATTCCGGAAGATGACAGCGAGTGCGAAAGCACAGATGATATTTATCTTCTGCGGCGAGAGCTTGCATTGCTTTCGGAAAAGTACCGCCGTGCAACCGTTATGTATTATATTTACGGACTTTTCTGCAGTGAGATATCGTCCCGACTGTCAACATCCGAAAGTATGGTTAAATATCTGCTTTTCAAGTCACGAAAAATATTGAAAGAAGGAATGAACATGGAAAGAAATCTCGGAGAACTCAGTTACAATCCCAAAAATCTGATACCTATGTACAGCGGCGAGGGACCGAATCGTTTTTATTCGTTTATGAATAATCTCATGCGTCAGAACATCGTTTTGTCATGTTATAATGACAGTCTGACCGCAGAGCAGATCAGCCTTGAAACGGGAATCCCGCTTCCTTATCTGGACGATGAGGTAAGAGAGCTGACCGAAAAGAAAATACTTGTACATGACGGCAGGAGATATTCGGCAAATGTTGTTATCATCAACCGTGAATGTACGGAAGAGATCTGCCGCAAGGTATCCGGAAAATATGATGCCATCGCAAAGCTTATAATTGAATTTGTCGATTCCTGCATGGAGGAATATGTAAAGCTCGGTTTTTACGGTGCCGACTTCAGCGAAAATACGCTTCGTTGGCAGCTTTCAACCATAATGTGGCGAATGATAAGGGGCTATGCTTTCAAAAATGTCGGAAATCCGGAGAAAACAGGATGGGGCGAGCATGCCGACATATGGCTGAAAGAAGACTCCGGAGATATGACTGCTCCCACTTTCAACTATTGCACGGTTGAAAGCAAAGGCGGAGATACCGTATGGTTCTTCGACTATTTGCCTGCGCTCAAAGGCGATCATCACGATTTCTACGGTAACCGGAGAAAGATTGATTTATTGTGTGATATTGCCGACGGTACTGCTGATAATCTGAGCGAATACGACCTTGAAACCATAGCCGAAATGGTTCGCGACGGCTATGTTATATCGGAAAACGGAGGCTTCCGCGTTGCTATGCCAATATATTCAAAGGCGCAATACAGTGAGCTTATGGCAAAAGCCGAGCAGTTTATGAAGAATAGAATGGGAGAGCTTATAGAGACGATAGATAACGTTTCGGAACATGTTATCGGTGAGCATACCCCAAGCAGGCTGAAAGAGTCTGTCGCACGCATTTCGGGGCAGGATCGTTTCTATCATACCGTGTGCGCTCCGGCAAAGAAAATGCTTGATATGAAATACCTTAGTACTTCATACGATCCGCTTGAAATGCCTACAACATATATAGTGCTGAATAAATAGCAGAATAAAGCCCCGCTTTAAGCGGGGCTTTTAAATTACATCGACGAGCAGCTTTTAATGGTTTTCCTGTCGTTGCTATCACCGGTGTGGTTATATTTTATCATAGAAGCAATAAGAGGTCAATTATCAATTCGTTGTTTACAAGACAAGCGACGCTTGATTGATATTGCAAATATAAAAAATAAAATAATAATAATTATTATTACCACTTGACAAGCCGTTTCAAACCTGTTATACTGAAAAAAACAAAACCGGAGGCAATAAATGAATATAACAAAAGATATAAAATATATAGGCGTAAACGACCACAGTATTGACCTTTTTGAGGGGCAATATAAGGTTCCGAAAGGGATGGCGTACAACTCATATGTTATTATGGACGAGAAGATTGCAGTTATGGATACGGTTGACGCAGGTTTTACCCACGAATGGCTTGACAATCTTTCCGATGTGCTCGGCGAGCGTAAGCCGGATTATCTTATCGTTCAGCATATGGAGCCGGATCATTCCGCAAATATTGCGAATTTTCTTCGCGTTTATCCGGACACGACAGTTGTTGCAAACACAAAAACCTTTGCAATGATGGATAATTTCTTCGGTGCCGGGCTTTGCAAAAGCAAACTGACGGTTGAAAACGGCGGAACTCTTTCACTTGGGAAACATATTCTCACTTTCGTTTTTGCACCTATGGTTCATTGGCCGGAAGTGATGGTTACTTATGACAGCACGGACAAGGTGCTTTTCTCGGCGGACGGATTCGGCAAGTTCGGGGCGCTTGACGCAGAGGAAGCATGGGTTGAGGAAGCGAGAAGATATTATATAGGAATTGTGGGTAAGTACGGTGCGCAGGTGCAGGCACTGCTTAAAAAAGCGAAGGAACTCGATATTGAAATCATCTGTCCGCTTCACGGTCCCGTGCTTTCAGAAAATCTTTCATATTATATAAATCTTTATGATGTATGGTCTTCATACGGAACAGAAACGGAAGGGGTATGTCTTGCATATACTTCGGTATACGGAAACACAAAGAAAGCTGCGCTGCTTCTGGCAGACGAGCTTCGCGCGGGAGGATGTCCCAATGTTGCGGTGTATGATCTGGCACGCTGCGATATGTCTGCAGCGGTAGCGGACGCGTTCAGATACAGCAAGCTTGTTCTTGCCACCACGACATATAATGCCGAGATTTTTCCTCCGATGCGGGAATTTATAAATCATCTTACCGAGCGCGGCTTCAAAAATCGCACGATAGGACTTATAGAAAACGGCTCGTGGGCGCCTCTTGCGGCAAAGGTCATGCGCGGTATGCTTGAAAACTGCAAAAACATAACGTTCCTTGAAAAAGCGGTTACAATACGCTCCGCTGTCACCGAAGCAAACAGGGAAGAGCTGAAAATCATGGCAGGCGAGCTTTGTCGTGAATATGCCGCTCTTTCTTCCGACAATGCAAACAAAAACGATCTGAGCGCGCTTTTCCGCATCGGATACGGGCTTTATGTTGTTACATCAAATGACGGAAAGCACGATAACGGACTTATTGTAAACTCAGTTACGCAGGTTTCCGATAATCCGAGCAGGATAGCCGTAAATATAAGCAAAGAAAATTATTCTTATCACGTTATAAAACGCACGGGAATAATGAATGTCAACTGTCTTTCAACGGAAGCGCCGTTTAAGGTGTTTGAAAACTTCGGTTTCAGAAGCGGGCGCAATGTAAATAAATTTGAGGGTTGTTCTCCCGTACGCTCCGATAACGGACTTATTATTCTGCCGCATTATATAAACGCCGCATTTTCTCTTAAAGTTGAGAATTATGTTGACCTCGATTCTCATGGAATGTTTATCTGTTCTGTAACCGAAGCACGCGTTATGAGCGATAAGCCCACGATGACGTATGATTACTATCATAAAAACGTAAAGCCCAAGCCCCAAACGGAGGGCAAAAAGGGATATGTGTGCAAGGTGTGCGGATATATTTATGAAGGCGAAAATCTTCCGGAGGATTATATTTGTCCGCTTTGCAAGCACGGCACGATTGATTTTGAGCCGATAGGATGATTTACCGTTTGCCGTGAAAAGCCGCACCCGATTCGGGTGCGGCTTTATGGTTTCTTCCTAATATTATATATTTATCCCGCGCGGCTGTGCGCGGGATATTTGTTTTTCCGCGCGCAAGCGCACATTATAACCCCCGCCCCCCCTGACCTGAAATTGCGGGGAAGCACTCGCTTAAACGTAAAAAAATGCTTAAAACCTATTGACAAATGCTGGGGGGGGGGGTTATAATGGATGTACCACATAAATTGTGGCAAAGAGTCGGGGCGTAATACCGACGCCGCCTGAGCAAAATATCCGGATAATGTTTTGTTTTGGCGCCCGGGGGAAAATGGACGGTACTGCGCGATCGACACAGATTTTTTTATTTTTATAGGAGGATCCACTATGAGAAACAAAAAAGGCTTTACCCTTGTTGAACTCGTAATCGTAATTGCTGTAATTGCAATTCTCGCCGGCGTTATGATTGGTACGTTCGCAAGCGTGGTAAAGAAGGCAAAGAAATCTGCTGAGCAGCAGGAAATGGCTGCAGCTAAGCAGGAACAGGTTGCCAACGACGTTATTGAAAAGCTCAACAACGGTTCTTGGCTTGGTTGGACAGACTTTGAAGAGAAGCTCGCTAAGGCTCTCGCAGACGTTAACCCCAACACACCCGCACTTACAGAAGCTTCCGTTAAGGCAGCTGTTGCAGCAGCTCTCAACGAATACGCAGCTGCACATCCCAACACAGATAAGCCAAACACAGGTCTTACAGAACAGCAGGTTAAGTACATAATTGAAAACGCACTTTCCGGTCAGCTCACAGCTGAACAGGTTAAGGCAATTGTTAACAACGCTGTATCAAGCACATCTACACTTACAAAGTCTCAGGTTCAGGCAATTGTTGACGCTGCAGTAGGTAAGACAATTACCGCTTCTCAGGTTAAAGATGTTGTTAATGAAGTTATCAAGGAAAACAAAGTTAGCACACTTACAGTAGCTGAAGTTGAAGAGAAGATCAACTCTATACTCAACAGCAAGAGCTACAGCACACTTACAGAAAAAGAAGTTGAAAAGATAATAAGCGAACTTCTTAAGAATTACTCTGTTTCTTCTAAAGAGGTTAGCTCGGCAGCAGATCTTAAAGATGCCATTGAAAAATCAACTGCAACAAACACAGCTATCAAACTTGTTGATAATATGAAACTTGATAGTGCTACAGAAAACTATCTTGATATTAAAAAGGACACAGTTATAGATCTTAATGGTAAGACATTGACACTTGATTTGGACACTCAGATAGAGAAGACTGGCGTTATAAAAATCGAAAAGGGTGCTACACTTACTATCAAAAATGGTAAGATAGAAAGTAATGTTCGTGCTATAAGAAACGAAGGAAATCTTGTTGTTGATGATGCCGAGATTAAAGGCGGATACAAGGATGCAGCTGTTCTTTCTAACTATTCAGGCGGTTTCCTTACAGTAAATAATGGCACATTCGTTGGCGCAAATGATGAAGTTACATACATCATCTCTGCATTTGGTGATTCTACAACCGTAATCAACGGTGGTACATTTACGGGTCCTGCTCCGGTTGGTCTTAATGGTGCTGACAGTAAGAACTCTGCACTTATAATAAATGCAGGCACATTCAACGGTACAACAGCTGATGATTGTACAGTATTCCTTCCTGCAGGTAAGGTTTCTATTTATGGCGGTACATTCACAAGCAAGGGTGGCACAGTACTTGGTATCTGCGGCGGTGATATAAGCATTTATGCAGGAACATTCACAAGCACAGGTGCAGGCTCTCAGCTCGGATCTCAGGGTTCATTTGCTGATGGTAATGCAATTTGTATAATCAAAAACCGTTCGTCAGGTTATAATTTTGACAAGGTATTTGTAAGCGCAAATGCAAAGATTACTCCTGCTGCTGGCTCTAATGCAATTAAGACATATGCAGGAACAGGCAATTCTGATCAGTGGGGCGGCGAGGTTACTGCTGACACATACGCAACCGTAACAGCTGACGTTACAATCACAAAGTAATTTAATAACTATTTAAGTTATAACCAAACAGCCCCGCGAGGGGCTGTTTGCATATAAAAGCCCGTGTGGCGAGGTAATAAAATGCTCACAATAAGAAATTTAAGAAAAGATAATAAAATGAGTCAGCAGGAGCTGGCAGATGTGCTTAACATAACCCGCGAGGCACTTTCGCATTACGAAACAGGCAGGAGAGAGCCAAATCTGCGTATGCTGATGAAAATGTCGGAGTATTTCGGCGTGTCGATAGATTATCTCGTCACGGGCAGAGAATACGTAAAATCCGACAGAAAGCTCAAATAACAAATAACAAAAACCGCACCTTTCGGTGCGGTTTTTGCTATTTTACTTAGATTGATTATTTGAAGCTTTCTTCAACAGCAACCGCAACGGCAACCGTCGCGCCGACCATCGGGTTGTTGCCCATACCGATAAGTCCCATCATCTCAACGTGAGCGGGAACAGAGGAAGAACCTGCGAACTGAGCGTCGCTGTGCATTCTGCCCATGGTATCTGTCATGCCGTAGCTGGAAGGACCTGCTGCCATATTGTCGGGGTGGAGAGTACGTCCTGTGCCGCCGCCGGAAGCAACGGAGAAGTACTTCTTGCCGTTTTCAACGCACCATTTCTTGTATGTGCCTGCAACGGGGTGCTGGAAACGGGTCGGGTTTGTGGAGTTGCCTGTAATAGAAACGCCTACGTTTTCAAGACGCATTATTGCAACGCCTTCGGGAACGTTGTCTGCGCCGTAGCATTTTACAGCCGCGCGGGGACCTTTTGAATAGGGAGTTTCCGAAACGACTTTCACGGTTTCCGTATAAGGATCGAATTCGGTCTTTACATATGTGAAGCCGTTGATACGGGAGATGATGAACGCAGCATCCTTGCCGAGACCGTTAAGAATAACGCGAAGGGGCTTTGTTCTTACTTTATTTGCGTTGAGAGCTATTTTTATAGCGCCTTCGGCAGCGGCAAATGATTCGTGACCTGCGAGGAAGCAGAAGCATTCTGTTTCTTCGGAAAGAAGCATTTTGCCGAGGTTTCCGTGTCCGAGGCCGACCTTACGGTTTTCCGCAACGGAACCGGGAATACAGAAGGACTGAAGTCCCACGCCGATTGCAGCGGCAGCGTCAGCAGCTTTTTTGCAGCCTGTTTTGATTGCGATAGCTGCGCCGACTGTATATGCCCATTTTGCATTTTCAAAGCAGATAGGCTGTGTTTCCTGAACTATTGTATAAGGATCGATGCCTGCTTTGTCGCAGATATCTTTACATTCGTCGATGGACGAAATTCCGTATTCTTTAAGCGTGGCAAGAATTTTCGCCTCGCGTCTTTCATAACCTTCAAACTGTGCCATTACCTGTATCCTCCTTACTCTTTACGGGGGTCAATGTACTTGACGGCGCCGTCTTCGGGTTTGAAACGGCCGTAAGTGCCTTTTGACTTCTCGTATGCTTCGTTCGGTTCAATGCCTTTCTTTATCATATCGGTCATTTTGCCGAGAGATACGAATTCGTAACCGATTACCTGATTGTCTTCATCAAGAGCCATTCTGGTGCAATAGCCTTCTGTCATTTCAAGATAACGAACGCCTTTTGCTTTTGTTCCGTACATTGTACCGACCATTGAACGTGCGCCTTTGCCGAGATCTTCCATGCCTGCGCCGACAACAAGACCGTTTTCGGAGAAGGCGGACTGGCTTCTGCCGTATACTATCTGGAGGAAAAGCTCACGCATAGCGGTGTTGATAGCGTCGCATACAAGGTCTGTATTGAGCGCTTCGAGAATTGTTTTTCCGGGAAGTATCTCTGCTGCCATGGCTGCGGAGTGCGTCATACCCGAACAACCGACTGTCTCAACGAGAGCTTCTTCGATTATGCCGTTTTTAACGTTGAGTGAAAGCTTGCAGGCGCCCTGCTGAGGAGCGCACCAGCCTACGCCGTGCGTATAAGCGGAAATATCCGTAATTTCTTTTGCCTGTATCCATTTGCCTTCTTCCGGAATGGGAGCGGGACCGTGATCCGGACCTTTGGCAACGGGACACATGTTTTCAACTTCTTTTGAATAAAGAATTGCCATTTCTTATCTCCTTTGAATTAAAAATTTTGCTTATTTAACTATTTCGCCGTAGACTGTTCCGAATGCGGCGGAAGCGTTGCACTCATCCGTATCTATATGCATAGCGGGAGCGAACGAAGATTTGACGCGGATGACAACGTCGTCAAACACGGTTTTACGTCCTGCGCCCGTATCGACGAGAACTTTTACTATCTGACCGTTTTCAACGCCGAGATCGGCTGCGTTTTCGGGAGTGAGGTGAATATGTCTTTTTGCAACGATTATACCGTGATCGATAACATATTCTCCTGCGGGACCTACGAGCTTTGCTCCGGGTGTGCCGGCAACGTCGCCCGATTCACGAACGGGAGCCGATACGCCGAGTGTACGTGCGTCGGTGAAGGAAACCTCTACCTGATTTTCGGGACGAACCGGTCCGAGAACGCTCATAGTGAGTGTTTTTTCAACTTCCGCGCCGGTCTTTCTGTCAACACACTTGTTTACAACGGTAACTTTTTCTTCGCAGGCAAACTGACCTGGCTGGCTGAGGTCCTTCTTTTTCGTGAGGACGTGACCTGCGCCGAACAGTGCTTCAACGGCTTCCTGCGTCAGATGGATGTGACGCGCGCTTGTTTCAACAAGAATTTTGTTTTCCATGTTTTTCTCTCTTTCCCGGCTTTACGCCGAAATTTATCTTTTGAAGGTTGCGGAAATATCCGCAATATAGCTTTTCCATTCTGAAATATTATAATATAAATCCTTTCGCTTGTAAATGATTAGATAAAAAATTTTTTGTAAAAAATAATATAAATAAACATCCGAAGGGGAAATTTTATGAAAGAAACCGAAAATGCAGTGCCCGGAGACGAAAAAAAGGGGGATATTATATCATTTGGAACGATAAAAGGGAAAAGCGGAAATATAGTCGTTCCGATAATCGGACAGATAGAGGGACATTATATTCTGCCGGATAATCAGAAAACGACAAAATACGAGCACATTCTTCCTTTGCTCGTCGGTGCCGAGCAGGATCCGAACGTGAAGGGAATACTTGTGCTTATAAACACGGTGGGAGGAGATGTTGAAGCCGGACTTGCCATAGCAGAGATGCTCTCCGGAATGAAAACGCCTACCGTTTCTCTTGTGCTTGGGGGAGGTCATTCGATAGGCTTGCCGATAGCACTTGCCTGCGGCAAAAGCTTTGCTGTTCCGAGCGCGACGATGACAATTCATCCGGTGAGAATATCCGGAACGGTGCTTGGCGTTCCGCAAGCGTTTTCTTCTCTTGAAAGGATGCAGGAACGCGTTATGGGTTTCATCCTTTCTCACAGCAGTGCCAAAAGGGAAACGATTGAGCGGCTGATGATGAATACGGGCGAGCTTACTACGGACGTCGGCAGCGTTATAACGGGAGAGCAGGCAGTGGAGCTGGGCCTTATAGATGAACTCGGAGGAATATCCGACGCGCTTTCGGCGCTTGACGCACTCGGAGGGAAAAGCTGAAAAAAGTCGCTTGCACTTTTTTCTTGATTTATCATTTTATATGTGATACAATGGATTGAATCGGAAAACGGAGTGTGTGATTATGGCGTTTGAATGTTCGGACAAGGTGATATCTTCGCGCGTGTGCGAATATAATTCGGAAGAGATATGTGCGGTATTTTTGCGCCATTTTGCGGAACTCGGAATAGACAAAAGCACGTTCGACGGTAAAAAGACGGTTATAAAACCCAACCTTGTGATGAAAAAATCGCCGGAATACGCAGCGACCATAGCTCCGCAGGTGCTGGACGGACTTCTTTCGGCGCTTGACAGCTTCGGCTGCAAGCCGACAATTGCCGAAAGTCCGGGCGGAGTTTACAGCGCAGCAAGACTTGAAGGCATTTATCGCGTATGCGGTATAACCGACGTTGCGGAAAAGCACGGAGCCGTGCTCAATACAGATACGACGTGGAAACGTATGTCCTATGAGGGGGGCAGGCTTGTAAAGAGTTTCAATATAATAACACCTGTTGCCGAAGCGGATATTATAATAGATTTATGTAAGCTTAAAACTCATTCGCTGACGGTTATGAGCGGAGCGGTGAAAAATCTCTTCGGCACGATACCGGGAATTGAAAAATTCGAGGCGCACGCGGCGTACCCCGAATACGGCGATTTTGCCGCGATGCTTTGCGATCTTTGCCTTATGCTTTGCGAAAGCAAAAAGATGATTGCCGTGACAGATGCCGTTATAGGCATGGAGGGAAGCGGTCCGACGGCAGGAACGCCGAGAGAATTCGGTTTTATTTCGACAAGTCAAAATCCCTTTGCATCAGACCTTTTGTCTGCGCGGGTGCTTGGTTTTGACGAAAAAGTCACAACGGTTGCGGAGAGTATAAAGCGTGGACTTTGTCCAGAAAAGGCGGAAGGGCTTATACTTTGCGGAGACCCCGTTCCGGGTGTTGAAAACGTAAAGCTTGCGGAAGGAAGCGGCGGCAGTATGAAAGCGCTTAAATTCTTTTCGCGCGGAAAGATAGGCAGATTTTTCATGCCGCGACCGGTTATAGACACGTCAGCCTGTCGCGGATGCGGAGACTGCGTCCGTTCCTGTCCTCAGAAAACGATAACGCTTGAAAAAACTCAGAGCGGGGCAAAGGCGAAAATAAATGCTTCAAACTGCATAAGATGTTATTGCTGTCAGGAGCTGTGTCCTTTCCTTGCGGTTAAGATAAAACGCAATTTTATTACGGAAACAATAAGCAAAATCAAATGAATCCGGAGATACATAGTATGGAAAACGGAAAAATTACAATATTGGCGCCGGCAAAGATAAATCTTTACTTCGGCGTGACGGGTATGCGGTCGGACGGGTACCACGAAGTGGAGACGGTGCTTCAGAGCGTCAACCTTTTTGACAGGTTGACTGTTTCCGCATCGGAGGGAAACGGCAGGGAGGTATCTGTTCTGTGCAGAGAGCTTTCCGATGTTCCCGAAAGCGAAAACATAGCGTACAAAGCGGCTCAGGCATACCTTTCGGCGGCAGAAGAGGACAACATAAAGGTTGAAATAACAATAGAAAAGAAAATACCCGACGGTGCGGGCTTCGGAGGAGGCTCATCCGACGCCGCGGCGGCCATAATAGCGCTGAACACGCTTTCCGGCGACAGATTTTCGCTTGCGGAGTTGTTTGAAATCGGTGCGACTGTCGGTGCGGATGTTCCGTTCTGTATAAAAAAAGGAACGGTAAAGGCGACGGGCTTCGGCGAAGTGCTTGAGAGCTGTGCTCCGATGCCGGACTGCTGTATTGTGCTTGCCGTTCCGAACGGAGAAAAGGTATCTACGGCGCAGGCTTATGCGGCTATGGACGATGCGGGATATCCTTCGGAAATAGGCGCGATGCTTTCGGCGCTTTCGGAATGTGACATGAAAAAGATTGCATCCGCAATGAAAAACGATTTTGAAAGAGTGCAGGAGGATGGGTGTGCTTCGGCGCAGCTGAAGGAAAAACTTCTTTCGCTCGGTGCGTTTGCGGCAATGCTTTCAGGCTCCGGAGCGGGAGTTTTCGGGATTTTTGATTCGGTAAAAGCAGCAAAAGCGGCAAAGGAAGCGCTTGACGATGAAGCTAAGGTTTTTGTTTGCGCTCCTGCAAGACGCGATTACGCATATGTTGAAAAATAATTATGGAAAAGAAAAAGACGGAAAATAAAAAATCGGTTGCATCATCGTGTGAAACTTGTGAATTTTACGTTTATGACGATATGACCGACGAATATGTTTGCGACATAAGTCTTGATGAGGACGAAATGGCGGATTTTATATACGGTCAGACGAGAAACTGCCCGTATTATCGTTATTATGACGAGTATAAGAGCGTTCAGAAGCAGAACTGACCGTTCTTTTCTTCGAGAAGAAAAGAAGGCAAAAGAAGCTTTGATAATTAGTTCGTACAAATTTTTTATATTTATCAAAGGAGCGGATTTTTGCTCCTTTTTGATTTGTAAATTGAAAAGAAAAGCGGGCAAAAAAACTCCTGAAAATTGATTTGTGCGGATTTTATAAAAAACAGAGATGAAAAATCACCTCTGTTTTTGTTTATTCGTACAAAATTGCACAGAGTAATGTCGAGCGGAAAAAGCGGATTTTAAGCATTCCGCCGAAATGCAGGAAATTTTTTGAGAATTTGAAGAAAGCTATTGACAAAATGAGATCTACCGTGTATTATATTAAATGGTTAGCGAGGGCTAACCATTATTGAACGTCAAAAGTTAGCGTGTGCTAATTTTTCGAAAAGTGAGGATAAAGTTATGATGCCACTCAGTCTTGTCGGCGCAGGCGAAGAAAATACGATAAAAAAGATCGGCGGAAGCCCTGAGGTGAGACAACATCTTGAAAATCTCGGATTTGTTGTCGGGGGCAATGTAACGGTCGTTACCACTCTTGCGGGCAACGTTATAGTGAACGTTAAAGAAGCCCGCGTTGCCATAAGCCAGGAAATGGCCAACAAAATAATGGTGTGAAGGCGCTTTTGCGTCAGTACATATTTTTAAGGAAGCAGATAAAGAATTTTAGCGAAGGAGGATACAGGCTGTGAAAACTCTGAAACAGGCAAAAATCGGAGAAACCGTAAAGGTCGTAAAGCTTCATGGTGAGGGCGCGATAAAACGCCGCATTATGGATATGGGCATTACGAAAGGTGTTGAGGTTTATGTCCGTAAGGTAGCACCTCTCGGAGACCCGATAGAAGTTACGGTTCGTGACTATGAGCTTTCGCTCAGAAAAGCGGATGCGGAAATGATCGAGGTCGAATAAAATCGCACTAAATTCATATGGGGACGCGAAAGTCCCTGTTTTTTAAGATTTTATGTTAGCGAAAGCTAACGACAGAAAGAGAGGATTTTAGTAATGAGTTTAAGAATTGCCCTTGCGGGCAACCCGAACAGTGGTAAGACCACATTGTTCAATGCTCTTACCGGCTCAAACCAGTTCGTAGGTAACTGGCCCGGCGTTACGGTAGAGAAAAAGGAAGGCAAGCTTAAAAAGCACGACGGCGTTATCATTACCGACCTTCCCGGCATTTATTCTCTTTCCCCCTACACATTGGAGGAAGTTGTTGCAAGAAATTATCTTATAGGCGAACGTCCCGACGCGATTCTCAACATTATAGACGGTACAAACCTTGAAAGAAACCTTTATCTTACAACACAGCTTACCGAGCTTGGCATACCTGTTGTTATTGCCATAAACATGATGGACGTTGTAAGGAAAAACGGCGACAAGATCAACACCGCAGAGCTTTCACGTCAGCTCGGATGCAAGATAGTTGAAATTTCGGCTCTTAAGGGCACGGGCATTATGGAAGCTGCGGAAGCTGCCATAGACGCCGCAAATAACGGAAAGACCGTTCCGATGCACACCTTCTCGGGTTGCGTTGAACACGCTATCGCCCACATCGAAGAGGCGGCTGTTCACAATCTCCCCGAAGAGCAGCAGAGATGGTATGCGATAAAGATATTTGAAAGAGATGACAAGGTTCTTTCTTCTCTCAATATCGCGCCCGAAACGATAGCTCACATAGAAAAGGATATCGCCGCTGCCGAAAAGGAAATGGACGATGACTCCGAATCGATAATCACAAACGAAAGATATATTTACATAGGATCGATAATCAAATCGTGCTACAAGAAGAAGAGCGCCGGCAAGCTCACAACTTCCGATAAGATAGACAAGGTCGTTACAAACCGTTGGCTCGGACTTCCGATATTTGCAGCAATCATGTTCATCGTTTACTACCTTTCGATGGTAACCGTCGGTGCGTTCGCGACAGACTGGATGAACGACGGCGTGTTCGGCGATGGCTGGCATCTGCTTGGCATAGGCTCAAAGCAGTATGAAGAAGCTTCCGGCGAATATTCGGACGCTATGAACGCGATAAACGCATTTGTCACAATTGATCCCGGCGCAGATGATTTCGAGCCGGGCTCCGCTCTTGAAGCAATAAAGAACTTCAAACCCGCAGACGGCGAAGACAAGGGAACTGTTACGGTTGAGGACGAGGAAACCCTCAAACAGACGAAAATGACAGTTTACTATTCAAAGATTCCCGAAAATCTTTCAAAAGACGAGAAAGAAACGACAATAGGCGTTACTTACCTTGAAGCCGTTGAATATTTTGCAAACAACAACAGTGAATTCGCAGAACCCGATCCTGCCGAATTCGGTGTATGGGTACCCGGTGTTCCGGTTCTTATAGGAAACGGACTTGAGGCGGCAAACGCGCCCGAATGGCTCTCCGGACTTATTCTCGACGGCATCGTTGCCGGTGTCGGCGCGGTTCTCGGATTCGTTCCTCAGATGCTCGTTCTCTTCCTGCTCCTTGCATTCCTTGAAGCGTGCGGCTATATGGCTCGTATCGCATTCGTTCTTGACCGTATCTTCCGTAAGTTCGGTCTTTCCGGCAAGTCTTTCATCCCGATGCTCATCGGTACGGGCTGCGGTATTCCCGGAATCATGGCATCACGTACGATAGAAAATGAACGTGACCGCCGTATGACAATAATGACAACAACATTCATCCCCTGCGGAGCTAAGGTTCCGTTCATCGGAATGATTGCAGGCGCACTCTTCGGTGGTTCTGCTCTCGTTGCAACGAGCGCATACTTCATCGGTATGGCTGCAATAATTATTTCCGGTATCATGCTTAAGAAGACAAAGATGTTCGCGGGCGATCCTGCTCCGTTCGTTATGGAGCTTCCCGCATACCATCTTCCCACAGTAGGAAACGTTCTCCGTTCAATGTGGGAGCGCGGCTGGTCCTTCATAAAGAAAGCCGGAACAGTCATTCTTCTTTCAACCATATTTGTATGGTTCACATCTTACTTCGGTGTTGTTGACGGTACATTCCGTATGCTTGCCGAAGATGAACTTGATAAATCGCTTCTTGCGGCTGTCGGCGGCGCCATCTGCTGGATATTCAAACCTCTCGGCTGGGGAACCTGGCAGGCAACGGTCGCTTCGATCACAGGTCTCGTAGCTAAAGAAAATATCGTTGGTACTATGGGTATTCTTTACGGTGCGGAAGGTCCTGTATGGGCTACGCTCGCAGAGACATTCACAGGTATCACGGGATATTCATTCCTCGTATTCAACCTTCTTTGCGCTCCCTGCTTTGCAGCTATCGGCGCAATCAAACGTGAAATGAACAGCGCAAAGTGGACTTGGTTCGCAATAGGTTATCAGTGCGGATTTGCTTATGTAATTGCACTCATGATCAATCAGTTCGGTAGCCTTATAAGCAAGATTGCCGGTAACGACGTAAGCGTAAGCGTTATAGGTGTTATAGTTTCCGTTGCACTTCTTGCAGGTATCGTTTACATGCTTGTACGTCCTTACAAGGAAGCTACAAAGCTCACCGAAAAAGTTAAAGTAAAATAAAAAACCGCATAGCGGTGAAAGGAGCTGTGTTTTATGTTTGTATGGATTGCGGAAAACATTTGGACGATAATCATTTGTGCCGCACTTATACTTATTGTTGCGTCGATAATCGTCGGACTTGTAAAAAATAAGAAAAAAGGTAAATCATCATGCGGATGCAATTGTGCTCACTGCGCAATGGCAGGCTCCTGCCACGCCGGCAATGCGAAAAAGCACTGAAATGTTGCGGGAGGCACACAGCCTCCCGCACATTAAAACCAAATGGTTAGCTTAGGCTAACTTTGCCGCAGAAAGTGCGGCAGCGAAAAAGCAATCGGAATATTTATGATTTCGGCGCGCGGAAGTGTTCCGAAAACAAACTTTCTGACAAGACAACCGCCCGCCGACGTACTTCGATAAGCTCGGCGCGACTGTGAAGGTCGAAGGCGGAATGTATATATTCGCTTTGCTCGCAGAGCAGAAGCCGGAGCTCCACCGGCAGGGAGAGAAAATATTTTCTTGAGCCGGAGCTGAAAAACCGAGCTCGTGCAGATTTTTATAAGACATAAAAAATCACCTCTTGCACATTGTCGGCAAAAGGCGAATCAAATATACATAAAGGAGGTTTTCTTATGTGTGGCGAGATAATAACGGCTGCCGGAGCATTTGTGCTTTCGGTTACCGTGTGCGCGGTAAAGAACTGTATGAAACATATTGCCGCACGCGGCGGCGCACAGGGAAAGGATAATAAAGATGATCAGAACGGTTCTTAAAATAGACGGCATGATGTGCGGAATGTGTGAATCGCACATAAATGATTGCATACGCCGCAATTTTGCGGTAAAAAAGGTTTCGTCATCACACACAAAGGGCGAAACGGTTATTCTTTCCGAGACGGAACCCGATATGGCAAAACTTAAGGCGGTTATTGCCGAAACGGGCTACGAGCTCAGAAATATAAAATCAGAGCCGGTTACGGAAAAGCCGGGACTGTTTAATTTGTTTAAGAAAAAGTAAGAGTGAATTCTCCGTTCTCTTGCTGATTTTCCTCCGTATTTTTGAGTCTGAGCCCTCAAAAAATACATAAAGAATACGCCCTGCCGCATATGCGGCAGGGCGTGTGTTTTTATTTATCAGTTGCGGATTATCTTGTTGCTTGTGGTCTTTGGGAAGGGCTCCTTGCGGATAACTACCTTTGTTATCTTCTTGTAGTTCGGAAGCTCGGCAAGCGCTTCGGAAATAAGCGCTTTTACTTCGCTTTCGTTTTTTTCTTCGTTTAAGTATACCTCTGCTTCAAGCGCGTGTTCGTCGCCTTTGCTGTTTTTGAGTCCGCGAACGACAACCTCCGAGATGCAGTCAATGTTCATTATGAGATTTTCAATTTCTTCGGGATAGATATTCTTGCCGTTTGAAAGAACGATGATATTCTTCTTTCTGCCGGTGATGCATATCTGATCGTCAGGAGTAATATATCCGTAGTCGCCGGTAAAGAACCATCCGTCACGGATGGCTTCGGCTGTTTTGTCAGGCATTTTGTAATAGCCGAGCATGACTACATCGCCCTTTACGGCGATTTCCCCTATGCCTTCTACGTTCGGCTCGTCTATGCGCCACTGCAGGCATGCAAGACGGTGACCTGCGGTGTTGAAGTCGTTTGAGCTTTCGTCGTTTACGGAAACGAGAGGTGAACATTCGGTTATTCCGTAGCCGCCTGTCATGGGAATGCCGATATCATTGAAGAATTCGCCCATTTCGGGACGTATCGGAGCGCCACCGCAGACTATCTTGCGAAGCTTTCCGCCAAAGAGATTGTGAAGCTCGGCAAAGAGCTTGGGACGAATATCGATTCCGAGCCTGAGCGCAGCTTTTGATATCTTTACACCTTTTTTGAACGTTTTCAGCTTGCCCTTTTCCTTCAAGTTCTTCATTATAAGGAAATAGATAAATTCTGCGATTGCGGGGACGATATATATATTCGTAGGATGATAGAGCTGCATATCTGAAACAAGCTCACGCATTACGGAGTTTATGCAAAGCGTTGCGTGCGAGTGAATGTTCACAAGTATATCACATACGGATTCGTATGTGTGATGATACGGAAGGATAGAAAGCGCGGTATCATAAATTCTTGATACCTGAAGTCCGTAATATACTCCGCTTACAAGGTTATGCTCGGAAAGCATTACGCCCTTTGCAATGCCCGTCGTGCCTGACGTATATACAAGCATTTTAAGCTCATTTTCGTTGCTTTTCAGACTGTCATAGGCGGTTTTGTCCAATTTTGCTCCTTCGGCGATAAGACGCTTGTATGAGATTATTCCGTCGGTGTCTTTGTCTATATCAAAACAGATGAAGGCTTTTATATTCGGCATGGAAGCTTTGTTTTCAACAAACCAGGTCAGGTACTGCTTGCTGAAGAATACAGCTTCGCTTTCGCTGTCTGTGAGGAGGTGAAGCTTTTCTTTTGTTGTGAGCTGACGGTCTATCGGAACGAATACTCCCGCGGACTGAAGCACGGTAAGATAGGCCACGATCCAATCGTAGCGGTTTTCGCTGACGATAGCTATATGTGATGAGCCGAGTCCCATTTCCGTAAGCGAAGCGCCAAGTGCTTCAACTGTCTGATGGAATTCAATATATGTTACCTCGCGGACGGTGCCGTCGGGATTTTTGAATTTGTATGCAATTTTTTCCCCGTCTTCGTTTACAGCCATCATAAGCATTTCTCGGATAGATGAAAACGGTTTTATAGGTTCAAGTTCTTTCTTCTTTTTTGCCATAACAGGTAAATCTCCTTTTGAGAATAAAATTTAATTAAAAGTCAACGTTTTGCCCGAAAACCTGTATTGTATTTTGAAAAACAATATGTTATAATAACAATGGTCAAAACGTAATCACGTAACAATTATATTGCTTTGACGCCGTAATATCAAGAAACCGAGCGGCACCGTTTGTAAACCGATAAAATCTTCCGAAGTAGAACGACAAAATGCGACTCTACAGGAAGTAGAGAGGAGAAATCCGGCAGTGCAGGACTTAAAACAGCTCATAGGAAAAAATATAACAAGACTGAGAACGTCATCGAAGCTGACTCAGGCGGAGTTTGCCGAGCAGTTGAATTATACTGATAAGGCTGTGTCAAAATGGGAGCGCGGAGAATCGCTTCCGGACATAGTGATATTGAAACAGATAGCCGATATGTTTGGCGTGAAAGTGGATTATCTTCTTTCCGAGCATTTTGACGACGAAAAGCCGATAGTTGGAGCAGAGAAGAAAATCCGTGATCGCAACCATTTTATAATAGCGCTTATGGCGATAGTTATAGTATGGTTTCTGGCGGTGTTTGTTTACTTTCTTGCGGACTCCGTTTCGGGAATTTATCTTTGGCAGGCATATCTTGTCGCAGTTCCTGTATCGGCGATAGTGGCGCTTGTCTTCAATTCGATATGGGGAAAGGCAAGTGTAAACTACATAATAATATCGGTGCTGATGTGGTCGGTGCTGATAACGGCTTATGTGCTTCTTCTCAAATATAATATATGGACAATATTCCTGCTCGGAATTCCGGGTCAGACATCGGTCGTTCTGTGGGCTTGTCTCGGAGTCGGGAAGCCCCAAAAAACGCCCAAAATAAAACCTGTAAAAAAGGCTTCCTCGGATCAGGATGAAAACGCGGAAAGTCGGTTTGAATAAGTGTTATAAAGCGCCTGAAACAAAGTTTTCGGGTGCTTTTATTTTATGGTTGCTATGTTGAAAGGCAAAAATAAGTATTTTTACGAACAAAAACGAACAAATGTTTGAAATTTTGTTGACAAACGAACAAATGTGTGGTATAATATGGTCACGGTAAGGGAAAAACCAATGAAAAGGAGGGTGGCGGTCATATGAACGTACCATATCAGAGAAAAAGCGAGGAAAGGCGCAGTCACAACGGAGTGATCGCCTATTGCGACCATTGCGGGCATGCAATTTATTCGCCGGATGACGCTGTCATCGTTGAGGCTACCGACGAAATAATTCACACCGATTGTTGGGAAGAATATTCCGAAGAGCATATGTTCGACTTTGTTGTAAAGGTTTCGGAAAAGACCGATTATTCCGACGCATAAAGTGAGCGGAAAAAAGAAACTGTCGCCATCCGAATTCGCAAGGAGAGCAGCCGATTATTTTGCCGAGTGCGACAGACCGTATTCTTCCGCCGCCTGCAAAAGCTGTGCCGACACGGCGGGCGGAGACAGGTGCATAAAATGCGGCAAGAACAAGTCACGACCGTATACACTTTCGGGGCTTTGTCTTGCTCTCGGAATAACAAAGAGTACGTTTTACTCGCTCAGGCAGAATAAATCGTACTGTGAAAGCGTAGAAATGGCAATACTGAAAATAGAAGCTTATATCGAAGAGGGCGGCGTATCCGGCGATATAGCCGGAGCTGTAGCTCTTGCCGAGCTGAAAGAAAATTTCGGTTGGGGAGAGGAAAAAGCTTCTCCTTCTGTGGAGATAGTGCTTGACGGAGAGGCGGGAGTCCTTGCGGGATAGCATAAAGCTGAGCCTTGATATAAAACCGTCCGAAAAGCAGAGAGAGTTTTTCATTTCCGATGCGAAATATACCGCTTACGGCGGTGCGCGGGGCGGAGGTAAAAGCTGGGCGCTGCGAAACAAGCTGATACTTATGTGTTTGTATTATCCCGGAATATCGGTACTTCTGGTGCGAAGAAGCTATCATGAGGTGATGGAAAACCACAAGAGGGAGATACAGAATACTGTTTGCGGCGAGATTGCGGTTGCAAAATACCGCGCTACCGAACGGAGATTTGATTTTATAAACGGTTCCTCGATAAAGCTGGGGTATTTCCGCAGCGAGGACGATATAGGTCAGTATCAGGGGCAACAGTATGACATTGTTGCCATAGACGAAGCTACGCAAATTTCCGAACAAATGTTCAAAACGCTTGCGGCATCAGTACGCGGTGTAAACGATTTTCCCAAGAGAATGTACCTTTCCTGTAACCCCGGCGGGATAGGTCATGGTTGGGTGAAGCGGCTTTTTATCAGCCGCGAATACAGAAAGGGTGAAAATCCCGATGATTATAAATTTATTTTCGCGTCTGTTTATGACAACGACGCGCTGCTGAAAAGCGATCCGGATTATATCGGCCGGCTTGAAAATCTTCCGGAGGATATAAAGAACGCATGGCTTTTCGGCAACTGGGACGCGCTTTCCGGTCAGTTTTTTGAGGAATTTGACTACGGAATACATACATGTCCCGAACGTTCTGTGGGAGGCGGAGAATTTTACTGCGCCGTCGACTACGGACTTGATATGCTTGCTGCGGAATTCATAGAAGTGAAGGACGGCAAAGCATATGTTTACGACGAAATATATGAGTCGTCGCTTATCGCAAGCGAGGCGGCAGAAAAAATAAGGCAGAAGTTGCCGGAGGGCGCAATCGTAATAGCACCTTCGGATCTTTGGAGCCGCCAGAAGGACAGCGGACTTTCGATCGCCGACATTTTTGCGCGCGAAGGAGTGTTTTTCACAAAGCTTACGCCGCGTCGCGAGGACGGATGGCTTGCACTGAAAGAATGGTTGAAGGTTTCGAAAGGTGAATCAAAGCTTACGATAAGCAGAAAATGCAAAAATTTAATCCGCAGTATGAGCCAGCTTATGCACGATACAAAAAATCCGTGCGACGCGGCTACTGTCCCGCACGAGATAACGCACGCTCCGGACGCGCTGAGATATTTTGCGTCTTATCTGCCGTGCGAAGATCAAGGCAGTACGGGAGGGCGGTTGTTTGAAAAAATAAAAAATACGAAAGGACGATTTATTTGATTTGAAAAACAAGAAAATTACAGTAAAGGATGAAACGCGCGAGGAGAGGGCGGCTCGACTGTTCTCCGTTGCGCGCACGGCTAAAAGCGTTACCGATGATTATTGGAGAAAAATGCGCGCATATTACGAAGGCAGACACGACACGGCGCGTCAGACCGGAGATTTTCTTTCGGCAATAGATTTGCCATGGTCGCCGGCTTCTTTGCCCGATGCATATATGCACGTTGAAAGTCAGATAGATTCTCATATTCCCGATTTTGAATTTTCGGGCAGAGGAAAGGACGACGGTGTTTTTGCCGGTGCAAGAGAAAAGGTCGTGCGCTATGTTTGCGATATAAACGATATGGAGACAAAAAACGCCGTAAACGAGCGAAGACTCGGTCTTTACGGAAGTGCCGTATGGAAGCTTTCCGTAGGAATAGGCGAAACGGGTGACGCGGAGATAGCGGTTGAAAATCCTTCGCCCGATTGTATTTTTACAGACCCTTCCGCCACTTCGACGGATGAATGTGAGTACATTATCTACACCTATAAAATAAGTATGATGAAGGCAAAACGGCTTTTTGCCGAGGATCTTCGCAGGGAAAACACAACGCTTGAGGACATTGTGTCCGAAAGCAACAGGGCAGGCGGAGTTTTTGCTCCCGACAGAACTTCCGATGACTGCGAGCTTGTCGATATAACCGAATTCTGGTTCAGACAGCCGCAGGATGGGACGTGCATCTCGGCGGGCGCGGACGGCAAGAACTATGTATATTCTTACAAAGCCGGAGACATTGCGCTTTCGATACTCGTTTGCGGAAGAGAGCTGCGTTATATCCCGAAGTTCTGGGAAAACAGCGGCTGCCGCAAATATCCGATAGTTATATATAACAGAATACCGAGAGAAGGCTCGGTTTGGGGCAGAAGCGAAATAGAGCAGATAATTCCGCTTATCGACGCCGCTGACCGTCAGCTGGCATTTGCACAGCTCAACACCGCATTTTCTGCAAGCGATATCATCGTTTGTGAAGAGAACGCTTTCGCACCGGACTGCTATCCCGAAAGCAGACCCGGCGCCGTGTGGAAGCTACGTCCCGGAATGACGGGTAAAGTAAACAGGCTTGGCGGAATGACGGGCGACGGCGGTCATTATGAAATAGTTGACCATTACCGTTCACTTATGAAAGAGGCGCTCGGCAACTACGATTTTATGCTCGGAGACTCTGCCACAAAGGTTACAACGGCTACCGGTCTTGCGCTTCTTTCCGATTTTGCGGGAAAGCGTGTAAATGCTAAAAACTCCTGCAAAAAAGCGGGCTTTTCAAGGCTTTACAGGCTTATAGACTGTCTTGCGCTTGAAATATACGGCAAGGAAAAGCTAATTTCCATAGGCGCATACGATGAAGGTATGCCATGCGACGGTATAGATTATATCAATACTTATGGGTATGTACCCGATATTGATATAAGAATACACGTGGGCGACGCTCTTGAATATTCGCGTTCGTTTGCGATATCGGCGCTGAAATCGCTTATGGAAGCGGAAATAACAAAGGAAAATTATCCTGTGGTGAGAGAATACATCCGTGCGATAGAGCTTCCCGAATGTGCGGCGCTTGTCGAAGCGCTTGACACTCTTTACAAAAACGATGTGGAGGAAAACGAAAAATGAACAGTGAAAACAAAGATATGATAATGTCCGAAGAGGCGAAAGAGATTAAAACAACGGAAGCAGCTCCTGACGTTTCCGAAGATTCGGATGAGAAGGTGAACGAGGAGGGCGCCGCCCACGCCGCAAATGCGGCGGAGGCACCCGCCGTCGAAGCCGATGAGAAAGCCGAAGCTTCGATTGAAAGCAAAGAGCCCGAGTCGGATGAAGCTTTGGAAGTGGATGACGGCGGGTGTGCGCAGGCAGAGCCTGCGCAGGGCGGCGCCGATAACGGATTTGCGGAAATTTCGGATGCGGATATGAGAAGAATAATGGCAGATCCTATGTTTATATGTTTTGCAAGAGGCAAAACACAGGATATAACTTCGCTTTGCAGAGACTTTTGCTTTATGCTGAGTCAGGGAGAGAACATCGGAGAAAAAAGTAATCTGTCTTCGTCGGTGCTTATGCGCGTAACGCCGGGCGGCGGAGCATACGGCGGCGGAGTTGTACTTACAGAGCGGCAGAGAGCACTTGCAAGAAGTGCGGGAATGTCATACCGCGAATACTACGATCTTATTTCGGGAATACCCGAACACACAAGAAAAAAACAATAAAGGAGAAATAATAAAAACAATGGAAGATATTTACACATGGTCAAATGATATGTATCCTCTCGTCAAAAAGAGCTTTGACGAAAGATATGCACAGAGAATAAATTACATAGGCGAGGTTGCGGGTATCGTAACTCAGGGTGAAACCTCTTATAAGCTTGATTCGCTCGGCGGCTACGGACTTCTTTCCGATTACAACGGCACACTTTCCGTTTCCGGCGGCACGGGCGGTTTTACAAAGACGATCACTCCGAAGGAGCACGCTCTTGCCATGCCTGTTTCATATAAGGACGCGAAGACAGATATGCTTTTTGCTGCCAAAAAGGTGGGTGTTCGCCTTGCCGATTCCGCTTATATGACGGTATGGCATGCTTTCTGCAAGCTTTTCGGCACTGCGCAGACGGCTGTCGGCGCGGACGGTGTTGCATGGGCTTCAAAAAACCATCCTGTAAGCTCGGCTTCGGGCAGCACTAAGTTTTCAAACCTTATGGAAAGCGAACTTTCTCTTGATGCTATATGCACAGCGCAGGCATCGCTTGCTTCAGTTACAACAGCAGACGGTCTGCCCTTTACGGCAAACTATGATTTGCTGCTTGTTTCGCCCGATCTTGAATCGACGGCTAAAACACTTTGCGGTGTAAACGCACAGGCTGCTCCGCTTACAAATCCCAAGACAGGCGTGGGTGGTAACCCCGTTTACGGTATGAGATATATGGTTATCGGTGGTGTGGACGGCTTTGGAAGCGGCAAATGGGCGATTGCGGACAGCGCACTTCTTTCCGAAGCACTTAAGCTCGTATATCTCTCCGAGCCTACGGTTCTTGTTTCTCCCAGAGAAAATCCCCTTGTTACCGACTATGTGGCATATGTTGATTTTGCCTTCGGTTTCGGCGACGCAAGAGCTATCATCTTCTCGGATCCTTCTCTCGCAAAGAAAAACGATAATACCTGAAAATAATTATATAAGGAGGGGAGCTTTTGCTCCCCTTGATTTGTAAAGGAGATAAATATGACACTCGGAAATCTGAAAAAGAAAATATACTCCGTACTTGCAATAGACGAAACGACCGAGCTTCCCGCGCTTTGTTATGCGATAGATTCCACCGCGCGGAAAGTAGCTTCGCTTTGCAGGTGCATAAAACGAAAAGCCGATATAACATTTGCCGGCGGAAAAGCGGAAGCCCCTGCAGATTTTATCTGCGCGGCGGCGGAAATGCCCGTAATTGATTTTTACGACGGCAAGCTTACGATCGCCGACGGAGAAAGTGCGACGATCCCCGTCGTTTATTATGCTTATCCGGAAGAGGTGACCGATTCAACCGACAATGAGACGGAGCTTCCCTACGGCGGAATGGCGTTTGATGCTGTGGCTTACGGCGCGGCAGGCGAGCTTTGCGCGTCGGTGCGTCCGGGCGATGTAAGACGTTATATGGAAATAATGACCGAATACGACGAGCGCATAGCCGGAATGTATTCGGCGAATATAAAAAGCGTTTCGCCGGCTGTATTCTGCGGCGCGAGGAGAATACGCAGATGAGCTTTGAACGGGATAAATACGGGATTTCAAAGCTTAGAACAGAGCTTAAAAGCGTAACGGACGGTAAAAAGGCTTTTTTTATAGACGGCTTTGAAAGCGGCAACGGTGCGAAAGGACGCACTTTGAAAAATACCGTTTATTCGGGCGGCAAAATATGTACTGCGGGAAAGCCCGTTACCGTTTGCGAAAAAGCGGAAAGTATTGCGCGTGCCGAAAATATTATTTATGATATAGGTCCCGGCAGCACGCTCGGAATAAACAACTTCTATTGTCGCGGCAGAGGACAGATGAGCGATACATATTCCGACGACGGAAAGCTTACAGTCAAAACCATAACGTTCGATAAATCAAATGACGACGGAACGCAGAGCGATGACGAAGACTGCGTTTGCTTTTTACAGACGCTTTCGGCAAAGAAATATCTGTTCCGTGTTGTTATGGAAACAGACGCTTCAATTGCAAAGATGGGAGTAAAGCTTATAAAACAGAACGGCGTTTCAAGCTATTCCTCCAAAACGGATATAGTAGTGTCAGGCGGAAAGCAATATGCCGCGTTTTCGCTCAATGTTTCTGCTGAGGGGAAATACTATATAGGAATAGCGCCCGTTTATGAAGGAAGTGACAACGAGGTGAGCGGATATTACAGCGCGGATATAACAAAGCTTTATCTTTATGATGTAGCCGATGCCGAAGAAAACGGCATAAGCGAAAGCATACTTATATCTGCTGATTTTGACGGAAGATATTATAGTCTGTCCACCGTAAAAAACTTTTCCGGAGGGAAGGTATTTGCAAGGTATGAATACGGCGGCAGCAAATATTTTGCAACCGCAGACGGAATATTCCGCACTGACGGAGAAAAGCTCTGCGTGCTTTGCTCAGGCCGTCATGCAAAGGAGGGAGCTTTCTATACGATCGGATCCGGACTTTACTTCGCCGACGGAGACAGGGTTCTTAAAATATATGAATACAGAAGCGAGGAGGCGGATGAGGAGCCGACAACATACACGGGCTGCAGTTATGACGGTACAGAATATACGGAGGGGGAATCAAATCCGCTTTCGCTGTACGCCGATGTTGTGTTCAACGCAAGCACGGAGCGCACAAGAAAGCTTCCGTCTGCCGTGAATTTTCAGCAGGGGGAATACACGGTTTTTGAAAGCAACGGACGCGTTCTTTCTTCTTCCGAGTATACTGCGAGCATATATAACGGTAAGCTGATAATCGCGCTTATCGACGAAAATCTTGAAAAGCTTACGGTGCGAGTAAGACTTGCTTCCGCCGTTACGGACAGGACTGCCGACGTCAGAGCCGCATTTTACGGAGGGACGCTTATAGACGAGGGTGAGGATGGTGCCTCAAAAAAACTTATAGGCTTTTATCGGGACAAGGTATATCTTTTCTCAATGACAGGGGCGCACAGAGTCGATCCGGAGGTTCAGAGCGTTTCTGCGGGAGATACGATTACCGCGCTTATAAGTGCAGGCGACAGCAGATTTGTTTTCACGGAAAAGTCGATTAAAAAAGTAATTATAAGCGAGACGGGAGTTCTTTCGGTGATTCCGGTAAAGAACGGCTTCGGGTGCGACGTTGCGGGGAGTGCGGTGGCTTTCGGCGACAGCGTGTATTTTGCAAATACATACGGAGGCATTTATTTTATGGATAAGGACGGCGAGACTTCGCTCGACGTGTGCAGACGTGTTTCCGCCGCTGTGAGCGACGAATTTTCCGCTATGATGCTGTCCGGAAAGGAAACGACGGCAGTATGCTCGGACGGAAAGTATTTTCTTTTCGCTGGCGAGGAGGCACTTGTCTGGGACGAATATGAGAAAAGACCTGCGTCCGTGCTTTCCGCACCAGATGAAAGAAAGCTCGTTTGGTACAAGGTCAGCCTTGAAGGCTTCGGCGGAATAGTAGGCTCCGGCGGAGGGAAAATATATTACACTTCGGGCGGGGAAATAAAAAGTTTTTCATTTTTGCCCGGAAACGGAGAAGGAAGCTTTGAAAGCGAAGTTCTTTATCCCGAAGGAATATTTGCCGAAAAGAAAATTTGCGGAATACGCATTTCGGCAAGGCTCGGAGAAAAAGCAACGCTTTCATTTCGCCTTGACGGAGAGCGGCAGCCAGATGAATATACGCTTTGTCCGAGCGCGAAAGCGGGCGTTTATACGGTTGCGCTTCCCGAACGCAGCTTTTATGGATTTTCCGTAGAAATATCGGGCGAAGATTTTGAGCTTTACGGAATAGGCGCAGAATATTATATGATTTGAGGAATATTTCTTTATTGTAGCGGAGATAATATCGGTGACAAAAATGAAAGGAATAATGCGCCTGCGGTTTTAAGCAGTCGCATGGGAAAAACGATATGAATATAACTCTCAATGAAAAAGAAAAGAACTGTGTTACCGACCTTTTAAGCCAGGAAAAACTTTGTATTGAAAAGTATGAAAAATACGCCTCTATGGCAAAGGACACGGTGCTGAAAGATCTGTTTACAATGATAAAATCCGATGAGGAAAAGCATCTTTCATCGCTCAATGACCTTATGAACGGAACGGTTTCGACAAATGTAAATGTAAACGATAACGCCGGCGCGACATATTCTCCCGCCGCCACATATACGGGAAATTATGTTCAGGCGGATAAGGACAGCGACGCTTTTCTCTGTACCGATGCCATAACGACCGAAAAGTATGTTTCTTCTGCATACAATTTTGACCTTTTCCAATTCGGAAGCACAGAGGCGAGGAAGCTTCTTGCCGATATTGAAGTTGAAGAGCAGAATCATGCGGAAATGATGTTCCGCTACAAAACAGTAAATTCAATGTGCTGATAAGCAAAAAAGCCGCCACAGGCGGCTTTTTTGTTGAAAATTATACATGTCGGAGATTGAAACAAAAAATCGGCAGAGAGCAACTCTGCCGAAAATTTATTTTAAAAACTTTTTTATTTTGTCTCTCCAGAAGAAGAAATATCTTCGCGCCATAAGCGTGTAGAGCCACTGTGTCATCACTGCGATAACCATTGAAAGAACAAAATACAATGCCGAAAGCCATTTGCTTTCCGGAAGCTCGAGAAGCTCCGAAAAGAACAGCCATCCGACGGTAAGAAGTACAAGCGGAAGAAGCACTTTCAGTACTTTACCGAAGATTTTTCCCGCTTTGTCAAAAAGAAATTTCGTCGCCGCCATCGGACCGAACAGTGCCGCAAAACATATCGGAGCAAAAAGGTTGTTGCCGCAGATCAGAAAACTGAGTACAGCTATTGCCGCATAAACGAGTAATGCATAAAGCTGTCCCATTTCCGCCGCGCAGAACAGCACGATGAAAGAAGCTATGCATGCTGCCGAAATATCCAGCACGCCCAAAAGTCCGCCGAGAAATATAATTACTGCGCCCATTGCCGAAAGTATTCCGGAAAGGGCTATTTTTTTTGCATTTCTCATATCAGCAGCAACGGATAAGGTCTCCGCCGCAGGCTTCGCACAGACAGTCCGCGCACATAAGCGTGGAGCAGACGTCGCATACGTTGCATCCGCCGACATCGCCTTCGCGAGTGTAGCCGCGAGCCGACTCTTTCATCTTTTCCGTTGCCTGCCTGTATTCGGGATTGTCGGGATCCATTTCGAAGGCGGTGGAAAAATTTCTTGAGGCTTCAAAATACCATCCGCGAGCGGCAAACACAAGCCCTTTGAGATAGTACCATTCGGCATTTCTTTCAAGAGGATCGACTGCGTTGAGTCTTACGTCCGCTTCATAGAAATTGCGTTCGTCAATAAGCTGACGTATATCGGCAAAACGACCTGCGTCATATGAAGAATTATATGTGTTGCCGGAAAAAGAGCCGTCGTCGCCGAAACCGTTTTCCATGCGTTCTTTTTCCTGCTGACGCTGACGGTTTATCTTGTCATAGGCTTCGTTTATTTCTTTCATCTTTTCCTGTGCAAGATCGGCGAGCGGGGAGCCTACATAATTATCGGGATGATATTTTTTGGCAAGCTCTCTGTACGCGCTTTTTATTTCGTCATCGGTCGCGGTTCTGTCCACGCTGAGAACCTTATAAGGATCCTTTCTCATTTTTCCGCCTCCTTTCTCATCATCAAAATGAGCGAATTCTCCATTCCTCCGTGAATGATATTCATAATACAGCGCATAAGCTCTTCGTGCTTGGGTTTGTCTATAAGCGCTATTGCGCGATCAAGCGAGCAAAGCTCAAGCGTCAGTATATCCGATATATCCGAGGAGAGATATTTTTTCGCTTTATCGGCGCTGTCAAACGCGTAGATGAAGGGATTGTATTTATTTTCTTTTACGTCTTTTTTGTAATCGCATACGGCGTCGGCAAGATATACCCAGCGTCCGGTGTGATATCCGATCTCTTTTGCGATCTCGGATTTTGCCCCTTCATATCCGAAGGAGAGAAGCTCCGAGAGAAGATATCCGAATTTGTCCGCCACCATATCGGGATATGGACATTTTTCGTCTTCAAGCGCCGAAAGCTCTGAAATATACTTTTCCGTCTTTGCCGATATTTCAGGCAGAGCGGCTTTTCTGTCTATTCTTCTCGCATACGGAAGAAACGCCTTTGCCAGCATACGCTTCGCGCCTTTTTCGTCTCGGATATTATCCTTGCAGTTGTAATATACCAAAGCTCCGCTCACTCTTGCCGTATATTCAAGCTCGGCGTTGTCGCAGCAGACGGTGCGCTTACGCATTGGATGCGCCTTGCAACGTATGCTTTTCAGCGAAATATCCGCATCGGAGAGAGCCATCCGGCACAGGGCAAAGAATGTCATATCGTATGAAAGGGTAAAAGCGGAAATGCCGCCCGTATGTTTTTCCATAGAGCGACACAGTCCGCAATATACGCTTCTGTAAAAATCGTTGTCCTTTACCTTAAGCTCCGGTACAAGCGGTTTTACAAATCCGAACATTATTTATGAAATAGAAGAACCGTAACGGTTGTAGTAATAATAGTAGTCAACATAAGAAGAAAGGAAAGTTTTCTTCATGCTGAAGCCGGAGATAGCGTCGCTGTCTACCGTGACGGAAGCGTCATAAGCTTCAACTACGCCGTCATACTTGTCATATTTTACGTCGTCTTTGTAGGAAGAGAAGAGGTCCTTGTATTCTTCGTTTTCGTATACTTTGTCAAGAAGGTCTATGCGCTTTACTATATATGTGTAATCGTTTGTATCGCCTGTTGAAAGAGCCTCGGTGTGTTCGCCTACCTCAAGTTTCTTTATAGCTTCGTTTATGTTTGAAGCGCCGTTTACGAGGTCGCTGTCTTTAAGAACGAATACGCCGTGGGGATATTTTATTGAATAGAAATCATCGGAATGTTTTTTAACGAGATCGGCAAAGTCCGCGCCACCGTCAAGTTCTTTTATTATTTTTGCGGCAAGAAGCCCTTTTTCTTCAGCTTCTTCTTTCGTAAGCTCTTCTGTTTCAAAAGCTTCCTGTTCGGTTACCTTGCCGTCTTTGCCAGTTGTTGTTTTGACAACTCGATTGCCGTCGCCGTCAACCTTTACCTTGTTCTTCATATCGAGCATGATGTACATATATCCGACGTAGTTTTCCGTGTAATATTTTTCAAGCTCTTCATCTGTCACGGGATCGATACCGTTTTCGCCGTAGAGATGTTCAACTATGGCTTTTGACTTTTCAACCATTATAAGATAATCGTAGAGCTCGTCTGCCGTGTAGCCGTAATACTGTTTGAACGCACCTGCGCCGCCCTGATTTTTCTTTGCCGTTTCAACCGTTTTCTTGTGGCTTGCGATTGTTTCATCACTTATGGAAAGGTTGTATTTATCAAAAAGGTACTGTTCTATGAGTATGGACTTTACCTGCGTTGTAACGCGGTCGGTGTAGAGCTTGTCATAGGTTATGTCGTCATCTGTTTTCGTATCCCAGATGGTGGACTCTACGGACGAGTTGAGACCGTACTGAGTATAGAACTGCTGTTTGCTGTAAGTCATCATAAATTTGAAGAAACCGCTTGTGGCAGTGTAAGTCTTGCCGTTATCTGCGGCGAAGGTCGCAACCACTTTGGATGAGCTGCAACCGGAAAGAGTAAATGCAAGCGTTGCCATAAGCATCGCAAGGACGATAGTAAAAGCAATGGCTTTTACTGTTTTTGTTGTACGTTTCATAATTTTTTGATTCTCCTTGTTTTTTGTAAAAGCGGAATTGAAAAGTCCTGTTTAACATTATACATACATTTTTCAATAAAATCTACTCTTTTTTTGATTTTATTTGTATATATTTTTTTAACAACCCGCAAATGAACGGTAAAATCGGCTCTCCGCTTTTGTTTTTGCACCGTACCGACGGCTTTGCGGAAGCAATTACGGTTATTGATTTCTTCGGATAGAGCGCAATCATCTCCGACCACGCAGCTATATCAAGATATCTCGGATATATCACGGCGCCGTCTTCTGTCTGATCTATCTGAACAAAGGCGCAGTCTATAGCAAGCGCACGGAGCAGCGATATCGAAAGCAACGTTTCCACAGACGGCGGAAGATCTCCGTAGCGGTCGAGAAGCTCGGCTGCGATGTCGTCCATATCCTGTTCGGTTTCAACCGTTGCTATCTTTTTGTAAACGTCTATTCTCTGCGCAGGATCTTCAATATAGCTTTCGGGAATATATGAGTCTCTGCCGATGTTTACGGTGCAGTCGGCGCGTTCTTTCGGCTTTTCGCCTTTTTCTTCAAGCACGGCTTCGTTTAAGATCTTTATATAAAGATCGTAACCTATGCTTTCCATATGGCCGTGCTGACGGGCGCCGAGAAGATCGCCCGCACCTCGTATTTCAAGGTCCCGGAGCGCTATCTTGAAGCCCGAACCGAACTCCGTAAAATCGCGTATCGCCTGCAAGCGCTTTGTCGCTATTTCCGAAAGCGATTTCGAGTGCGGATATGTGAAATACGCATACGCTCTGCGAGAGCTTCTGCCCACGCGTCCTCTTATCTGGTGCAGCTGAGAAAGTCCCATTTTGTCTGCATTTTCTATTATCAGAGTATTTGCGTTGGGAACGTCAACGCCGGTTTCGATTATCGTTGTGCAGACGAGAATGTCAATATCGCCGGAAACCATGCCCTGCCATATCGCGGAAAGCTCTTCTTTTTCCATCTGACCGTGTGCTGTTTCAATTACCGCATCCGGAAATTCGTTTCTTAGCCTCATTGCTTTCTGAACGATAGTGTCAACTCTGTTATGCAGGTAGAACACCTGGCCTCCGCGACGAAGCTCGCGGCGTATGGCTTCGTTTATCACTATATCGTCATGTTCGAGAACATAGGTCTGAACGGGAAGCCTGTCGCTCGGCGCTTCATCAAGCACCGACATATCGCGGATAGAACTCATCGCCATATTCAGCGTTCGCGGTATCGGCGTTGCGGTGAGAGTAAGCACGTCCACGTTTTTTGAGAACTGTTTGAGCTTTTCTTTGTGAGCCACGCCGAAGCGCTGTTCCTCGTCGACTATCAGAAGCCCGAGATCCTTGAACTGAACATCGGAGGAGAGAAGTCTGTGCGTACCGATGATGATATCGACATCGCCTCTTTTCAGCGCGCGGAGCGTTGCCTCCTGCTCTTTTGACGTTCTGAAGCGTGACAGCAGCGATATTTTTATGGGGAAGGCTCTCATTCTCGAGATAGCCGTCTGATAGTGCTGCATTGCGAGAATCGTCGTCGGAACGAGGATAGCCACCTGCTTCCCGGCTTCAACCGCTTTGAAAGCGGCGCGGAGCGCGACCTCCGTTTTTCCGAAGCCTACGTCGCCGCAGAGAAGTCTGTCCATAGGAACGGAGCGTTCCATATCGCTTTTTATGTCTTCGGCGGCGGCAAGCTGTCCATCCGTTTCGTCATATTCAAAGGTAGATTCGAATTCTCTCTGCATTTCGCCGTCCTTCGGGAAAGCGTAGCCCGGTCTGCGAAGTCTCTCGGCATAAAGCTCGATAAGCTCTTTTGCCATTTCCTTTACTTCGGCTTTTACCTTTGATTTTGCTCTTGACCATTCCGTGCCGCCGAGCTTTGAAAGGTGAAGCATACCGTCGTCCGCCCGTGCGCCGATGTATTTAGATACAAGGTCTATCTGCTCGCATGGGACGTACAGCACATCCGTGCCGGCGTACTGTATTTTCATATGATCGCGGCAGACTCCGTCGTAATTGCGGATGCTTTCGAGTCCCATATACCGTCCGATACCGTGCGTGACGTGGACAACGTAATCACCGACTTCAAGGTCGGCATAGGAGAGTATCTTTTCCTTTGCCGAACGTGCCGAGCGGGCATTTTTCAGCTTTCTTACGGTGAGCTTCCGTTTGGCAAGACTTTGATTTTCACGCAGGGAAATGCATGCAAATCGCGAACGGATAAGCTCAAAACCTTCTGCATCAAAGCAGCTGATATACGCACATCTGCGCGGAATATCTTTTATTTTCATAAAATCGGATGCGGCGGCAACCGATATTCCGCCGTCACCGAGCAGTTTTACAAGATTGTTTATCTCAACTTCGTTTTCACAGAGGATGAGTATCGATGCTCCTGCCGTGACATAGCCGGAAACGTCTTCGACGAGCGCGGCATAGTTTTCGGTAGGGGAGGCGGTCTTTCTGCTTTCAAAAGAATAAATGCCGGAAATTCTTTCTCTGTACTGAGAAACGAAGTTGTTTACGAGCACTGCGGGATTTCTCTGCACGAATGAATAGAAATCCTCCGCATCTTCGGAAAACGCGCTGTATCTGGAGATCATAACGCCTGACGAGATAAGCTCCTTTACAGTTTCCTCATAGTGCCAGACGTAAGCTTTTAGACGTTCTTCGACAGAGGATGATTCCGTCATAACGACGAGCGTGTCTTCGCAGAACCAATCTATAAGCGCGGTACATTCCGGATATATAAGCGATATATATTTATCCGAAAAAGCGATCTCAAGTCCCGCGTCGACGGCGTCCTTTTCGTGCATGAGCGATTCGCGCGCTTCGGCGGGGATGTTTTTTTTCAGCTGAGCCGATATCACCGAGGACATCTTTGCTCTTGCATTTTCATCTATTAAGATTTCGCGCGCGCACGTTACGGTAACTTTTCCTATGTCGGATGTACGACGCTGAGTCATAAGATCGAAAGAATATATCGAGTCTATATCATCGCCGAAAAACTCTATTCTTACGGGCGATGAAAGTTGCGGCGGGAATATGTCGAGTATTCCTCCGCGCACGGAAAACTGTCCTTTGCCGTCCACAAGAGCTTCTCTTACATATCCTGCCGAAACAAGAAATTTTGCAAGCTCGCCTATGTCGGCGCTTTCGCCTTCGGAGAGAGTCATTGTGGCTTTTTCAAGACGTCCGCGCGGAATTGTATACTGAAGCGCGGCGTCCGGTACGGTTACTACAACGTCAACGTCGTCCTCGGCTATTGCCGTAAGCACGGCTATGCGTTCGTGTTCCGTATCGTGAGAGGAGACAATGTTGTAAAGCACGGGATCGCGTACGGGATAGACCATAGAACGAAGTCCCACGCCGGAAAGAAATGCATTTATTATATTTGCCGTTTTTTCGTCGTGCGCGACGATGAGTGCAGGCGAGGACGTTATTTTTTCGCAAACCAAAGCGGCGAGGAAAGCGTTTCTCGCCCCCTCGCAAAGACCCGTTACCATAATCGGCGCACGGTTTTCTATCTTCATTTGCACCGATAGGTTCTCAAGCAACTGTCCGTATTCGCGCTCTTCGCGGATACGGCTTGAAAGTATATTCATTTTTACCTCTCTGTTCTGTTGTAAAGGTTCATCGCTTTTTCGATGTCGCCCGATATTATAAGACGCACTGCGTCAAAAATATCGTCAAGGCGGCTTTCCGTCAATTTCATGTCGCCGTCGGGAAGATTTCCGAGTACCCAATCCGCAAGGTCATATTCGGGAGTCGGCTTTTTTCCCACGCCTATTTTCACACGCGGATATTTTTCGGTTCCGAGCCACTTGTTTATGCTTTTAAGCCCGTTGTGACCGCCGGCGCTGCCTTCTCTGCGGATACGGATATGACCGGGATCAAGGGAGGTATCATCACTTAAAATTATTATATGGTCGGGGGTTATTTTATAGAAATCCGCCGCGGCGGATACCGCCGTTCCGGAAGCGTTCATAAGAGTCTGCGGCTTCATTAAAAGCACTTTCGTACCGCCGATTTCACATTCGCCGACGAGCGAATCAAACTTTGCGCGGTTAATCTTTGCACCGAGCTTCGCGGCTATATGATCTATCGCACGGAAGCCCGCGTTGTGACGGGTGTTTTCATATTTCTTGCCGGGATTGCCGAGTCCGACGACGATGAACGCCGGGGGACCGGAGACCGTGCTTGCTTCTATTTTTTTGAAAAGGTCGAATATACTCATATTTTCCTCCGCTTAGGTTTCGGTCAAACTTTGCAAGGTATATTTTACACAAAATATAACCGTTTTTCAAGTATATAGAGTCGATTTTGAAATAAATATTCGGAAAATAAATCTTTTTCGGAAAAAATTTTGAAAAAACTATGGATATTGCGATTTTGTTGTGATATAATATCTAATCGTATAAAGTTACTAAAACTTTAATAAATAAAAAGTGGAGGAATTTCACACAATGGCAGCAAAAAAGTATTGTTACCTGTTCAGCGAAGGCAACGCAAATATGCGCGAGCTTCTCGGCGGCAAGGGAGCTAACCTTGCAGAAATGACAAACATCGGTCTTCCCGTTCCCCAGGGCTTTACCATTTCGACGGAAGCCTGCACACAGTATTATGAAGACGGAAAGAAGATCAATCCTTCCATCGAAGCGGAAATAATGGAATACATCGAAAAGATGGAGAAGATCACCGGCAAGAAATTCGGCGATCACGAAAATCCCCTTCTCGTTTCCGTTCGCAGCGGCGCAAGAGCATCGATGCCCGGTATGATGGATACCATCCTCAATCTTGGTCTCAACGAAGAAGTTGTAGATGTCATCGCAAAGAAATCCGGCAATCCCCGTTGGGCTTGGGACTGCTACAGAAGATTTATTCAGATGTTCTCCGATGTTGTTATGGAAGTCGGCAAGAAGTATTTTGAAAAGCTCATCGACGAGATGAAAGAAAAGAAAGGCGTAAAGCAGGACGTTGAGCTTGACGCTGAAGATCTCAAGACTCTCGCAACACAGTTCAAAGCTGAATACAAATCCAAGATCGGTACGGATTTCCCCTCCGATCCTAAGGTTCAGCTCTTTGAAGCTATCAAGGCAGTATTCCGTAGCTGGGACAACCCCCGTGCAAACGTATACCGTCGTGATAACGATATTCCTTATTCATGGGGTACAGCAGTAAACGTACAGATGATGGCGTTCGGTAACATGGGCGACGACTGCGGTACAGGCGTTGCATTCACACGTGACCCCGCTACGGGTGCTAAGGGACTCTTTGGTGAATTCCTTACAAACGCACAGGGCGAAGACGTTGTTGCCGGCGTTCGTACACCTATGAAGATAGCTGAAATGGAACAGAAATTCCCCGAAGCTTTCGTTCAGTTCGAAAACGTATGTAAAACTCTTGAAGCTCACTATCGTGACATGCAGGACATGGAGTTCACCGTTGAACACGGCAAGCTGTACATGCTCCAGACACGTAACGGTAAGAGAACGGCTCAGGCTGCTCTCAAGATCGCTTGCGACCTCGTTGACGAGGGTATGAGAACTCCCGAAGAAGCAGTTGCAATGATCGACCCCAGAAACCTTGATACACTTCTTCACCCGCAGTTCGATGCAAAGGCACTCAAAGCAGCAACACCTCTCGGCAAAGGTCTCGGCGCATCTCCCGGTGCAGCTTGCGGACAGATTGTATTCACGGCAGAAGATGCTGTTGAATGGAAGAAAGCCGGCAAGAAGGTCGTTCTTGTTCGTCTCGAAACTTCTCCCGAAGATATCACGGGTATGAAGGCAGCTCAGGGTATACTCACGGTTCGTGGCGGTATGACAAGCCACGCAGCCGTTGTTGCACGCGGAATGGGAACATGCTGTGTTTCCGGTTGCGGCGACATAAAGATGGATGAAGAAAACAAGAAGTTTGAACTCGCAGGAAGAACATTCCACGAAGGCGACGTTATCTCCATCGACGGTACAACAGGCAATATCTATGGCGAAGCTATCGCTACGGTTGACGCTACAATAGCAGGCGAATTCGGCAGAATCATGGCTTGGGCAGATGAGTTCAGAAGACTCAGAGTCCGCACAAATGCCGACACTCCCAGAGACGCAAGGAAAGCAAGAGAACTCGGCGCAGAGGGTATCGGTCTTTGCCGTACAGAGCATATGTTCTTTGAAGCTGACAGAATTGCAGCTTTCAGAGAAATGATCTGCTCCGACACAGTTGAAGAAAGAGAAGCTGCTCTTGAAAAGATACTTCCTTATCAGCAGGGCGACTTTGAAGCTCTTTACGAAGCTCTTGAAGGAACCCCCGTTTGCATCAGATTCCTTGACCCGCCGCTTCATGAGTTCGTTCCTACGGAAGAAGCCGATATCGAACTTCTCGCAGCAGCACAGGGCAAGAGCGTTGAGAGCATAAAGGCTCTTATCGCTTCTCTCCACGAATTCAACCCGATGATGGGTCACCGTGGTTGCCGTCTTGCGGTAACATATCCCGAAATCGCAAAGATGCAGACAAAGGCTGTTATCCGTGCGGCTATTAACGTAAAGAAGAATCACCCCGATTGGAATGTTAAACCCGAAATCATGATCCCTCTTATCTGCGAAGTAAAAGAGCTTAAGTTCGTAAAGAAGGTTGTTGTTGAAACAGCTGACGCTGAGATTGCAGCAGCAGGCGTAAAGCTTGATTATGAAGTAGGTACAATGATTGAAATCCCGAGAGCAGCTCTTACAGCTGACGATATAGCAAAAGAAGCTGACTTCTTCTGCTTCGGTACAAACGACCTTACTCAGATGACTTACGGCTTCAGCCGTGACGACGCAGGTAAGTTCCTCAACGCTTATTATGATACAAAGATCTTTGAAAACGATCCGTTTGCAAAGCTTGACCAGGTAGGCGTAGGCAAACTTATGAAGATGGCTATCAGCCTCGGCAGACCCGCAAACCCGAATCTCCACATCGGTATATGCGGCGAGCACGGCGGCGACCCGACATCCGTTGAGTTCTGCCACAACATCGGTCTTGATTATGTTTCCTGCTCACCGTTCCGTGTGCCGATCGCACGCCTTGCAGCAGCTCAGGCAGCTATCAAGGAAAAGAAGAACTAAGATATAGTTTTTACGGAAAGTCCCCTCGCTTCGGCGAGGGGCTTTTTTGTCGGCTGTAAAAGTAATAGCTTGAAAACTTCAAAAAAACATGGTATAATCTGCTCGGCAGGTCCGTATTTTAATATTAAAAAATCATAAAAGAGGTGCGGGAATGAAGGTACTTATTATAAACGGAAGTCCGAGAACCGGCGGAAACACGTCTGTTGCGCTTGAAGAGATGAGAAAAGTATTTGAAAAAGAAGGAATTGAGACAGAAATGTTTGCAGTCGGCGGCAAGGACATAAGAGGCTGTATTGCCTGCGGACGTTGCGGGGAGCTTGGAAAATGCGTTTTTGACGATGCCGTCAATGACCTTGCACCGAAGTTCGAGGCGGCGGACGGAATCGTCGTTGCGAGTCCGGTTTATTATGCTTCCGCGAATGCGACGCTTATCGCTCTGCTTGACAGACTTTTTTACAGCTCTCATTTTGATAAAACGATGAAAGTCGGGGCGAGCGTTGTCTGTGCCAGACGCGGAGGATGCTCCGCAACATTTGACGAGCTGAACAAATATTTTACAATATCGGGTATGCCGATTGCGTCAAGTCGGTATTGGAATTCAATACACGGTCGTACGCCAGGCGAAGCCGAAGAGGACGAAGAAGGCAAGCAGACGATGCGCACGCTTGCAAGAAATATGACGTTTTTGATGAAAAGCATTGCGCTCGGCAAAGAGAAATTCGGTTTGCCCGAAAGAGAAAAGCCCGTTCGCACGAATTTTATAAGATGAAGAAAAAATCTCTCCGCACATCTGTGCGGAGAGATTTTTCTTTTTCACAGTCATAAATCGGACAAATCCTCAATATAATTGCATTGAATAAAACCAAACCGGGAGGATTTGAAATGAGCATTTACAAGGATATAGCGCAAAGAACGGGCGGAGATATTTATATAGGAGTTGTCGGTCCCGTAAGAACGGGGAAGTCCACATTTATAAAAAAGTTTATGGAAACACTCGTTCTTCCGAATATTGAAAACGATTATGACAAAAAGCGCGCGCAGGATGAAATGCCGCAGTCTGCCGCAGGAAGAACCGTAATGACGACCGAGCCGAAATTTATTCCCGACGACGCGGTGAAGATAACTCTTGACGGAGTCGGTACGCTTTCCGTAAAAATGATAGACTGTGTGGGATATATGGTTCCCGACGCGCTCGGAAACTTTGAGAACGGTCAGCCGAGAATGGTGAACACTCCATGGTCGGAGGAGAGCGTTCCGTTTGAAACGGCGGCTGAAACCGGCACGAAAAAAGTAATTACCGATCACAGCACGATAGGGTTTCTTGTCACGAGCGACGGTTCGTTTGGGGAGCTTTCAAGAGAAGGCTATGCCGACGCCGAAGCGCGTATCGCAGCTGATATTTCGGCGATAGGCAAGCCCTATGCCATAATTCTCAATTCCGCCGTGCCGAATTCAAAAGAAGCTATCGGGCTTGCGCTTTCGCTTGAAGAAAAATACGGAGCTCCCATTGCGCTTGTAAACTGTCTTGAGCTTGATCGCGACGACATCGAAAACATAATGGGACTTGTGCTTTTGCAATTCCCCGTGACGGAAATCGAAGTTAAATTACCCGATTATATGAACGCGCTTGACGCAAGCCATCCGATGCGTCGTGAGCTTTATGACGCAGCTATGGAATGTGCAAAGAGCGTAAGCAAAACGGGCGATATTTCCGAAAAGTTCAAAACGCTTGAAGAAAGCGATTATGTGGACTCGGTAAATGTTGATTCCGTTGATCTCGGAACTGGAAAAGCAAGCGTTTCCGTGAAGCTGAAGGACGGACTGCTTTATAAGCTTATAGGAGAGCTTACGGGCTTTGACGTCACGGGAGACGAGGCTCTTCTCAAATTGCTTACAGAGCTTGCGTCAACCAAAAAACAGTATGATAAGGTTTCCGAAGCGCTTTCCTCTGCTATGGACACAGGCTATGGCATTGTCACACCCGATATTTATGATATGAAGCTTGAAGAGCCTGTTATTGTCAAGCAGTCGGGCGGATACGGCGTAAAGCTCCGCGCGTCGGCGCCTTCGATACATATGATAAAAGCCGATATTCAGACGGAGGTCTCGCCCATCGTCGGTACGGAAGCACAGTCGGAGGAAATGGTCCGCTTTATGCTGAAAGAATTCGAAACCGATCCCAAGCGCATATGGGATACGAATATGTTCGGCAAATCTCTTTATGAGCTTGTAAACGAAGGACTTCATACAAAGCTTTCTCATATGCCGGACGACGCAAGAGCAAAGCTCTCGGAAACGCTCGGAAGAATAGTCAACGAGGGCAGCGGCGGACTGATCTGTATTATACTTTAATAAAAACTCCCGACAGGAGCCGAGTCCTGCCGGGAGTTTTTGTTTTTTGATTTTTTCTAAAAAAGAATGTTACTTTCCTTTTTGATGAAAACATAATTTTTGTACAAACCAATTTATTGAAGTTTCTTTTGCCTACTTTTCTTTTCGAAAAAAAGTAGGTCAGTTTCCGAGAGCTGCGCCGATTGCCGTTGCAAACTGCGCATTTTCCGGGATAATGAAATTCACGCCGAACGTGGAGCTGAGATTTTCAAAAATTTTCTTTGCGGGGGCGATCGTCGCAAGGTTTCCGGTCAGGACGATGTTTTCGATATTTTCTTTTCTTGCGGCGAAAACTCCCATCACGCCTACGGTTTCGAATACCATATTTATTATTCCGCGCGCGATGTCGGCAGGCGCGGCGATGTCCGAAAGCTTGCCGAAGTTTGCCGCTGTCATTTCGGGCGGCAGAGAAATGGACGCGCCTGCTTCCGTAAGATCTTTAATCCGCAGGTCTACATTGTCAAGCTCACCTGTTTCGGCAAGCTCAACTATGTGGTCGATATCGTCCATGCCGAGCATTTTTTTTGAAAGTCCGATGAGAGTGCCACCTCCTACGCCTGTTCCACCGAGATATGCGGTTGTTATGCCGTCAGACGATTTTTTCGCATGGACAAGAGCTGTTCCCGTGCCCATACTTATCACTATTGCCTCCGAAAGTCCGGAAAGATACAGCCCGCCTCTGCCGACGCAATCAAATTCAACGGCTTTTGTCAAGGGAAGTCCGTATATCGGTTTTTTGATATATGACGAGCCTACGCCCGTGATTATTACTTTTTCTATATCGGAAAGCTCAAGTCCGTTCTGAGTTGTGAATTTGCCGAATGCGCCGTAGACAGAAGTTACGGGATCGGCGGCGCGGACAAACTGCGGGAAATTTATTTTTCCTTTATATGACGCAACGATCTTTGTCGTGCTTCCGCCAACGTCTATACCGATTATCGCTTTCATTTTTTCTTCCTTTCTTTAATATGCTCCGTTACACGGGAGATGAAACTATCATTTCGCAAAGAGTGATGTAATCTATTCCCGCCGCTTTGGCTTCCTGCGGCAAAAGACTTGACGGTGTCATTCCCGGAAGAGCGTTTGCTTCGAGACAGAAGAAATTTCCGTCTCTGTCCATAAGAAAATCAAGACGACTGTACATACCGAGTCCCAAAGCGTTGTGAGCGCGGAGGGCGATGCGTCCCATTTCTTCAGCCTGACTTTCGGTAAGGTCTGCAGGGCAGATCTCTTCAGTTGCGCCCGCCTGATACTTGTTTTTGTAATCGTAAAATCCCGTTTTCGGGATAATTTCTATTGCGGGGAGCGCTTTTCCGCCCAATATTCCTACGGAAAACTCTCTGCCCGTGATTTTTTCTTCTATCATTACCTTTGCACCATAGCTTTTTGCAAGGCTTATTGCCTTTTCAAGCTCGCGAGGTGTTTCCACTATCGTCACGCCGACGCTTGATCCGCATCCGCAGGGCTTTACTACGCATGGCGTAGGAATTTCGGATATGTCCTCGTCGCAATAAAGATTCCACTTCGGTGTGGGAATTCCGTTTGACTCAAATATAGCTTTTGTAAGAGCTTTGTCCATTGCGAGATGACAGGAAGCGTAATCACTGCCCGAATGTTTTATTCCGCACGATTCGAGAAGCGCTTCTATACGCCCATCTTCCCCCATTCCGCCGTGAAGCGCAAGAAAAACCGCGTCGGCTTTTTCGCAAAGCTCAATTATTCCTCTGCCGATAAGTCTTTCTCCTTCGCCGAAGTCTTTTTTCAGATTGTCGAGATCAGGCTCGGATGCCGGAACACGATATTCGTATTTGCCTTCCGAACGGAACATTTTATCGATTTCGGCTGTGTTTATCGGTTTATATACGTCCGCCAGAGCGACGGAGTGTCCGCGCTCCATAAGTGCAGTGGCGATCAGCGCTCCCGAAGAAAGGGAAACGTCGCGTTCGGGACTCATGCCTCCTGCAAGAACGACTATTTTCATAAGTTAAAAAACCTCTTTTGCAGTTGTGTTATATATTGCAGAGCTTTTCCGCCGCCGCAAGCTTTACGCAAAGGCAAAGTACATCTGTGGCGCGCGAAAGCTCTTCTTCCGTAGGATATGACGGCGCTATACGAAGATTTTTATCCTGCGGATCTATCCCGTAGGGAAAAGTCGCGCCGGCTCCCGTAAGCGTTACGCCTGCATCCTTGCAGAGCTGCCATACGCGCTTTGCCGTGCCGGAAAGCACGTCAAGCGATATGAAATATCCGCCTTCGGGTTTTGTCCATTCGGCAATGCCGAGTCCCGAAAGCTCACGCGAAAATGCGGAAAGAACCATGTCAAATTTCTTTTTCAGAATCTTTGCGTGAAGCGCCATATGTTTTCTGACGTTTTCCGCGGTGCCGAAGAACTTCACATGGCGAATCTGATTTATCTTGTCATAAGATATGCACTGAACGCCCATGTGAGAGAGCGTGTCTGCTATGTTCTTTTCGGATGATATCATAGCCGCGACGCCTGCGCCCGGATATGTGATCTTTGATGTGGAAACGAACATATATACTATGTCTTCGTTTGGCGTTCCTTTTGTCAATGAGAAAATATCAGGTATATCGCGGATTTCTCCGAAATCGTGGATGAAATACGCGTTGTCCCAGAAAATGCGGAAATCCTTTGCCGCAGGACGCAGCTCCGCAAAGCGGCGGATCGTTTCTTCGCTGTATACGATGCCTGTGGGATTTGAGAATTTCGGTACGCACCATATGCCCTTTATGCTTTCATCGGACGAAACAAGACGTTCGACCTCGTCCATATCGGGACCGTCGTCATTCATTTCTATGTTTATCATTTCTATGCCAAGCGCCTCGCATATGGCAAAGTGCCTGTCATATCCGGGACAGGGACAGAGAAATTTAACTTTTTCAAGATCCTTCCACGCCGCGCTGCCGCATACGCCGAAAAGCATTGCGCGCACGACGGTATCATACATCATATTAAGGCTGGAGCTTCCGCCGGCTATCACCTGCGAGGAGGGAACGCCGCAGAGCTCTCCGAAAAGACGGCGCGCGTCGTCAGCTCCCGCAAGAAAACCGTAGTTACGCATATCGACGCCGCTTTCGTTTTTGCAGTCGTTGGCTGTTTTCAGCGCAGTAAGAATACCGCTTGAAAGATCAAGCTGCTCCGGTGACGGTTTTCCGCGCGACATATCGAGCTTCAGCCCGAGTTTTTTTATGTCCTCGTATTCGGAAAGAAGCTTTTTGTAAATATCCGAAAGCTCGCTTTCCGTCATTGCAGAATAATATTTATCTGCAATATAATCAAATGAAACAGATTTTTTAATCATAGCATTTACCGCATTAAAAATTTAAGTTTATATTTCATCTGCAAATTAAATCATTACGTGATGGACCTGTTCCGATATATTTCACTGCAACGCCTGTCAATTGCTCAATAAATTCGATGTATTTACGAGCATTTACAGGAAGTTCTTCGTATTTTGTGATACCCGCAGTTGAAGAATTCCAACCCGGCAGAGTTGCATATATAGGCTTTACATCATTCAATACATTTGTTGATGTAAACACATCAATAACAGAGTCTTTATATTTATAACCTGTGCAGATTTTTATTTCGTCTAATGAATCGAGTTTGTCCAACTTACATATAGCAAGCTCATCAAACCCGTTTATCATATTTGCAAATCTTATTACCGGAATATCAAGCCATCCAAGTCTTCTTGCGCGTCCTGTCCGTGCGCCGAATTCATCATCTACATTTTTCCCGCTTCCGCGAAGTACATCAAACGTAGAATCATATGTTTCTGTCGGGAACGGACCTGCTCCGACCTGACTTGAAAATGCTTTTGCTACGCCTATTATTTTGTTGACTTTCTTTATAGGTATTCCTGCACTGACCGGCGCATACGACGCTAATGGATTAGAAGAAGTCACAAATGGATATGTTCCGAGATCAATGTCTTTCATAACGCCCAATTGTCCCTCGAACAAAATGCTTTTGCCTTCATTTAAGAATTTATGGACTAAATAAAGCGCATCAACAATTTTATCCTTATAAAGTTGGTACCATTGGCAGCAAAGCTCGCAAAGTTCATCTGCGGTATATGTCTTTTTAGAATAGTAGCTCAAAAATTCGTTTATTTCCGGTAAAATACTAGTAAAATGTTCACGCAGATATTCAGAGTTGCCGAGATCTCCGAAACGAATATTGATTCTGTTCGCTTTTCCTGAATAAGCAGGGCCGATTCCTCTTTTTGTTGTGCCTATTTTATCGCTCGAAGCCGATTCTTTTGCAACGTCCATATCTATATGATATGGCATTAAAACATGAGCGCGATCGGAAATAAATAACCTGCTTGTGTCAACCCCTGCTGATTTAACCTGATCAATCTCGTTTTTAAGTACATCCGGGTTTACAACAAGTCCTGTGCCGATTAATGATGTTGCATGTGGATTGAATATGCCGCATGGAATCAAATGCAGCTTGAATGTTCCGTATTCGTTTACTACTGTATGACCGGCATTATCACCGCCTTGGTAACGAATTATCAAATCATTTTGCTGGGAAATAAAATCGACGATTTTTCCTTTTCCCTCATCACCGCATTGAGCGCCGACGATAATTGATACAGACATTTTTTTACTCCTTCTAAATTTATAATTAAAATGCCGTTACATCTAAAATCAGATATCGGCGTTGCCCGTTGTTCTGGGGAATGCTTCAACGTCGCGGATGTTCGATACGCCTGTGATATACATTATAAGGCGCTCAAAACCGAGACCGAAGCCCGCGTGGTGAGTTCCGCCGTATTTACGAAGCTCGGTGTACCACCAATAATCATCGGGATTGAGACCGAAGCGCGCGTATGCTTCTTCGAGCTTGTCAAGACGCTCCTCACGCTGTGATCCGCCGATAAGCTCTCCGACGCCCGGAACGAGCATATCCGCTGCGGCAACGGTCTTTCCGTCGTCGTTCTGGCGCATATAGAACGCTTTTATTTCTTTCGGATAATCCGTTACGAAAAGAGGCTTTTTGAAAATCTCCTCGCAGAGATATCTTTCGTGTTCCGTCTGCATATCGCAGCCCCAGAAGGGCGTATAATCAAACTGCTTTCCGCTTTCGCAAAGAAGCTTGATCGCCTCCGTATATGTTATGCGGGCAAAGTCGTTTTCGACCACATTGTGAAGTCTGTCAAGAAGGGTATTGTCAATAAATTTGTTGAAGAACTCAAGCTCTGCGGAGCAGTTTTCAAGCACATAGTTTATAACGTACTTTGTCATTGCTTCGGCAAGCTCCATGTCGTCTTCAAGATCGGAGAAGGCTATCTCCGGCTCTATCATCCAGAACTCGGCTGCATGGCGCTGAGTGTAGCTCTTTTCCGCACGGAATGTGGGACCGAAGGTATAGATTTTGGAGTAAGCCTGCGCAAAACATTCCGCATTGAGCTGACCGGAAACCGTAAGGTAGGCACTCTTACCGAAGAAGTCTTTTGAAAAGTCTATTTTGCCGTCCTCTGTTCTCGGAGGATTGTCAAGATCGAGAGCGGTTACTCTGAACATTTCGCCCGCACCCTCGCAATCGCTTACTGTTATAAGAGGAGTGTTTACATAGATGAATCCGTTTTCGTTGAAGAATTTATGAATAGCAAACGCTGCTGCCGAACGAACGCGGAATACTGCGTTGAAGAGGTTTGCTCTCGGACGCAGATATGATATCGTGCGTAGGAATTCAAGCGTGTGACGCTTTTTCTGTATCGGGTAATCGGGTGTGGATGTGCCTTCGACTTCGATTTTCTCTGCCTTTATCTCAAAAGGCTGGGGAGCTTCGGGCGTGAGGGTAAGCGTACCCGTGACTATGAGCGCCGCGCCTACGTTCTGTCTTGCTATCTCTCTGTAATTTTCAAGTTTTTCGGCTTCAAAGACGACCTGAACGTTCTTAAAGCAACTGCCGTCATTGAGTTCGATAAATCCGAACACGTTCGACGAACGTATGGATCTTGCCCAACCTGCAACGGTTATGCTTTTCCCGCCGAAGGCTTCTTTATCTGCGAAAATGTCTTTTACAAATGTTCTTTTCATTTTTATCACCTTTGTTTTATAAAATTTATATTGGGAAAAATATATATACAAAATATATTATACAACGCTATTCGCACGATTACAAGATTAAATTTAATCTTAAACAGATTTTTAATAATATTTACCTATTATTGCTTCAAATTTATTGACAAAAAAAGCGCGTTCGGCTATAATTTAATTTGGGGTCCGGTTAAGCCGGACAAATAAGCTAATAAAATAATTATTTCGGAGGAACAATAGATGGACAATTCCACAAAAAAAGCACTGCAGCAGGCAGCGCTGAAAATCCGTCTCGGAATTCTTGAAGAAGTATTTTCCGCTTCGTCGGGACATCCGGGCGGCTCGCTTTCAATAGCCGACATTCTTTCTTATCTTTTCTTCAAAGAAATGAGAATAGATCCGAAAAATCCCCAGTGGGAGGATCGCGACCGCTTCGTGCTTTCAAAAGGTCACACCGCGCCCGCGCTCTATGCGGCTCTTGCAAACAGAGGCTATTTTGAAGTTTCGGAACTCAAGGGCTTCCGTAATGCAAGCAGTTTCCTTCAGGGTCACCCCGATATGAAGCATACTCCCGGCGTCGATATGACGACAGGCTCTCTCGGACTCGGCATTTCCGCCGCTTGCGGAATGGCTCTTTCCGGAAAGATCTCGGATAAGGATTACCGTGTTTATGCCGTACTCGGAGACGGTGAAACGGAAGAAGGTCAGGTTTGGGAAGCAGCTATGTTTGCCGCTCACTACAAGCTTGACAATCTTTGCATATTTGTTGACTTCAACGGACTTCAGATCGACGGTCCGATAGTCGACGTTATCGATCCCACGCCGCTTGACAAGAAGTTTGAAGCGTTCAATTGGAACGTTGTAACTGCTGACGCACACGATTTCGATTCTATCGAAGCGGCTGTTGAAGCAGCGAAGGCGTGCAAGGGCAAGCCTACGGCGATTATCGCAAAATCGACAAAGGGCAAGGGCGTTTCGTTTATGGAAAATCAGGTCGGCTGGCACGGCAAGGCTCCGAGCGCCGAAGAATATGAGAAGGCGGTAGCCGAGCTTACCGCTTCCGCACAGTAAGGGAGGATACGGTAATGGCTGATAAAATAGCAACAAGACAGGCCTACGGCGACGCGCTTGCGGCTCTGGGCGAAAAATACAAAGATGTGGTAGTTCTTGACGCCGACCTTGCGGAGGCTACAAAGACGGGCGTTTTCAAAAAGAAATTCCCCGAAAGGCATTTTGATTGCGGTATTGCAGAAGGCAATATGGTAACTGTTGCGGCAGGTATGGCTACAACGGGTAAAATCCCGTTTGCATCCAGCTTTGCAATGTTTGCCGCAGGAAGAGCTTTCGAACAGATAAGAAACTCGATAGGTTATCCTCATCTCAATGTTAAGATCGGCGCAACTCACGCAGGTATAACCGTCGGCGAGGACGGCGCGACTCACCAGTGCAACGAGGATATCGCACTTATGCGCACGATTCCCGGTATGGTAATAATCAATCCTGCGGACGGTCTCGAAGCACATGCCGCAGTTGAAGCCGCAATAAACTACAAGGGACCTGTTTATCTCCGTTTCGGCAGAGCCGCAGTTCCTTATCTTTACGACGAGAAAACATATAAATTTGAAATCGGCAAGGGAATTACGCTTGCGGAAGGCAAGGACGTTACGATAGTTGCAACAGGCTATATGGTACATCTTGCGCTTGCTGCAAGAGAACTTCTCCGTGCCGACGGAATCGACGCAGAAGTCATCAACATCCACACTATAAAACCCATCGATACAGAGCTTCTTATAAAGAGCGCGACAAAGACGGGTGCAGTTGTAACTGCTGAGGAACACAACATAATCGGCGGACTCGGCGGAGCTGTATGCGAAGTGCTTTCCGAAGCTCATCCCGTTCCCGTTCTCAGAGTCGGAGTTGAGGACAAATTCGGCAAGAGCGGCAAGGTTCCCGTTCTTCTTGAGGAATATGGTCTTACGGCTGAAAATATTGCCGCAAAGGCAAAGGCTGCCGTTGCTCTTAAGAAATAATCTAAAAAACAACAAAGGTTTCACTCCCGGATATTTTTCGGGAGTGAAATTTTCTTACGGAGGGCAAAATGAAAATACTTCTTTGCACTATGAAAATGGACATAGGCGGTGCGGAAACCCACATTCTTGAGCTTGCAAAGGCGCTTTATGCGCGGGGGCACGACGTTACGGTAGCCTCCGGCGGAGGACGTTTTGCCGCAGAGCTTGAACGTACGGGCGTGGAACATGTAAACGTTCCGCTTTATTCGAAAAATCCGTTTCTTCTCGCTGCCGCAGAGATAAAGCTCTCCTCTCTGATCGCGCGCGAAAAATTTGATATAGTTCACGCACACGCAAGAATTCCCGCTTTTGTTTGCGGAAAGCTGCAAAAGAAATACGGTTTTCGTTTTGTAACGACGGCTCATTATGACTTTCGTGTGACGCCGTTGCTCCGGAAAATGACCGATTGGGGCGAGCATTGCTTTGCCGTCAGCCCTGATATAAAGGATTATGTTATAAAAAATTACGCTTTTCCGAAGAAAAACATCACTGTCGTGCCGAACGGTATAGATACGGACGTTTTCTCTCCTTCCTCACCGGACGGAGAAATATTCGGCGAATTTCCGGAGCTTAAAGACAAACGCATCATTCTTCATGTCAGCAGGCTTGAAGAGTATTCTTCTCTCTGTGCGAAATGCCTTATAAAAGCGATGGAGCGCATAGGCGTGGATTTTCCCGACTCGGTGCTTGTAATAATAGGCGGAGGAAAAGATTTTGATTTTGTTTCCGAGCTTGCCGAAAGGACGAATTCAAAGCTTGGAAGAAAAGCCGTTTTCGCTCTCGGCGCAAGAACGGATGTGAGAAAATTCATAACGGATTCTTATATGTTTGCAGGACCTTCGCGTGCGGCGCTCGAAGCTATGGCTTGCGGAAAGCCTACGGTAGTTTCCGGTTCTCAGGGACATATAGGTATTTTTTCAATGGAAACGATACCAGACTGTGAAAAGACAAACTTCTGCGGCAGAGATATGGGAATTCCCACGTCGGAGAAGCTTTGCCGCGATATTTCGGCGGTGCTTTCGACAAAAGAGGAGGAATATACGTCGCTCGGCAACTTTTGCAGAGAATATGTGTGCGGGCATTATTCCGTCGGTATAATGACGGATATTTACGAGCGGGAATATGAAAGACTTTCAAAAATCGTTACGGGAAAACGGCATGATTACACGCTGTGCGGTTATTACGGCTTTGGAAATCTCGGTGATGAAGCACTTGAAGAATGCATAATTTCTTCTGTAAGAGAAAGAAAACCGTCCGCCGATATCTGCGTCATGACGCATACGCCGAAGAAAACGTCAAGGCGTTTTTCGGTAGGCACGGTGCAGAGAATGAATATTTTCGCCGTTTCAAAGGCACTGAAAAATACCGATACTTTTATCTTTGGCGGGGGCAATCTTCTTCAGGATAAAACAAGTTCGCAGTCGCTTGTGTACTATACCAAAATGCTTGACATCGCAAAGAAAAAAGGATGCAGAACGGTTATTTTCGCAAACGGACTCGGACCGTTTGAAAAAGCGTCGGGGCTCAGACTTGCCGCAAGGGCGGCGGCTGAAGCGGACGAGGTCTCAATGAGAGAAAGCTATTCTCTTGAGCTTTTCAGAGAGCTTTGTCCGGTTTCCGATCCCATACTCGGCTTCGATCCTGCAATCACCGTTGTTCCCGACATGAGCGCAAAACGCGACGGGCGATATTTTGTTGTTGCGCCGAAATTCTTTTCGAGCACTGCGGAAAGAGAATTGACCGAAGCTGCCGGAAATATATCGCGCGAATTCGGGTTGAAGGCATATATACTTCCTATGTATGAAAAAGAAGACGCTTCCGTTTGCCGCAGAATAGCTTACGGCTGCAACGGAGAAGTGGTGAACGGCGGAATTTCGCCGCAGGAAGCTGCGGGACTTATTTCGGGTGCGGAGCTTCTTTTGGGGTCGCGGCTTCATTCACTGATATTTGCCACAGTCGGCGCTTGTCCGATGATCGCCGTATCGGACGATATAAAGCTGTTTTCATACGTTGACATGATAAACGCAAAGACCGACAGCGGCAGACTTTGCTATCTTACGGAGGATTCGGGTGCGGAAGAAATAACAAAACTTGCCTTTGAAACGCTTTCGTCTTCCGTGAATATCCGCGCACTGCTCTCGCGAGGACTTGACGAATGGAAAAAAACCTATATAAAAAGTCTGGATATACTGAGATAACAGTTTTACAACGCAGAACTTTTGAAAAAGTCCCTTTCTTTTATTGATCAATGAGGGCGATTTGTCTTAAATATCAGCATATATATAAAAATGTCCGTTACAAATTCTTTCCGGACGTGATATAATTAAAATGGAAAAAAGTAAAATGCTTCGCGCCGGCGGAGCTATGGGAAACGGAAGTGATATTTTTGAAAATTTTGCTTATATGTCTTGCGGTGCTGGTAGGTATTCCGCTTTTGATCGTGGCTTTTCTTCTCATCTTTTCGGCACCGATAAGCAGGAAGAAAGAATATGAAAGCGAATCGGCATTTTATCGCTTTATGCTGAATATGTGCGTTTATATTGCAATGAAAATGTTCCGCATAAAGCCGGAAGTCAAAGGACTTGAAAAGCTTCCGAAGAATTCGCCCGTGCTTTTCGTCGGGAACCACCGTTCGGGCTTTGATCCGATAGTTACTATGTATATCCTGCAAAAATATAAGATAATATACGTTTCAAAACCGGAAAATTTCAGATATCCCGCTGTGGGAAAGATAATGTGGCGTTGCCGCTATATGGCGATAGACCGCGAAAATCCGCGCAATGCGATAAAAACCATTTGCCGTGCCGCAGAGCTTCTCGATGAAGGCGGTGTTTCGGTAGGGGTATATCCCGAAGGCACGCGAAGCAGGGACGGCAGTATTCTTCCGTTTCACAACGGAGTTTTCAAAATTGCACAGAAGGCAAATGTGCCGATAGCTGTCATAGCCCTTTCCGGCACGGAAAAAATATCTAAAAATCCTTTCCGCAAAAACAGGGTAAAGCTTACTGTGGCTGAGGTTATATCTGCAGATGAAGTGCAGGATTTGAGTACGTCGGAAATAGGCGAGAGGGTGAAATCCGCAATTGAAGCTGCGCTTTACGAAGCCGAAGGATAACCCAAAACAAGGTGCCGGACTTGAAAAACATCGGCGCTATGATATAATGAAGCAAATTACATACGGAGCAGGTCCAAGTGAAAAAGAAAGAATATTATTACTACTACTTTGACGAACGGAATGATGACTTTGCCGAAAATAATATAAATGGCAAGCAAACTCCTGAAAATTATAAATATCTTCCGAAAAATATTTTTTACAGAATATTAAAACCCATAGTTTATTATCTTGTTCTGCCGATAGTGTCTTTGGCTGTTACTTTTATGGGAGTCCGGATAAAAAACGCAAAGGTAATTAAAAATCGCAAGGACAGAAAAAAAGGATTTTTCATTTACAGCAATCATACGGGAAGTGTAAGAGATGTTTTTTCGGCACCGAAGATATCGTTCCCGCGTCAATGCTATGCGGTGGCAAATCCCGACGCGATAAGCATTCCCGGAATAAAGCTTCTTGTTAAATTCCTCGGCGTGCTTCCTGTACCGTCGAGCGTGAAAACCTACGGAAACTTCAAAGCGGCGATAGACGAAGTTTATGAAAAGGGCTGCGCCGTATCGATATTTCCGGAAGCCCACATATGGCCAAAGTACAACGAAATAAGGGATTTTTCAGACGTTTCGTTCTATTATCCGTTAGAGCTTGACGCGCCGTGCTTTGTAAAGACTACGGTTTATATAAAAAAGAAAAACGGAAAAGTAAAGCCATGTATGATATGCGACGGTCCGTTTTATCCCGATAAAACGCTTCCGCGCAGAGAAGCGCAGGCAAAGCTTCGCAACCAGGTCAGAGATACGATGATTATGCGTACCGAGCAGTACGGTTCGTGCCTTGACAGCAGACATCATTACATAAAGGTCGCTTCTCCCGATGAAGTGAGAACTGAAGTAAAATAAACAAAATCGCCGGTATGCTTTGGGCATACAGGCGATTTTTTGTCGTTGGTCAAAAACTTCCGCAAGAAAATTTATTAAATTTGTTAGAAAATTTATATAAAACTATTGACAAATTACAAAAAGCGAGTATAATATATGTTGTAAAGAAAAGAAGGAGGCGGAAAATGAAAAAAAGTTTGTACAGTCTTATGCTGTCGGATGATGTTGTTGCGGAAATAGACAGCGCCGCTCACCGACTCGGCACTAACCGTTCCGCGCTGATAAACAGAATACTTGCGGAGTACGCTTCGGTAGTAACTCCAGAAAAGCGTATAAACGATATTTTTTCATTCATCGGGGAATTTTTCGGAGGCGAAAGCGACATAGTTCCGCTCGTCGTGCCGAATCAGGACACGATGCTGCTTAAAAGCAGTCTCAAATTCAAATATCGTCCTACGGTAAGATACGAGGTCGAGCTTCGAAGCGTGGGAGAAAAAACGTCCGGCAGACTGAGTGTTGTCATAAGAACGCAGTCGCCGGCACTTACCGACGTTACGGAAAGCTTTTTCCTTGCGATGAAGAAGATAGAAGATAAATATCTTCCCATGCCGGCAAAATACGAATTTACACCGGGCAGATATGTAAGAAGTATAAATCCGATGGGCGCGATAAAAAACGAAAAAGAACTGAGCGAGGCGATATCGTCGTATGTCACCGAGCTTGACAGACTTCTGAAAGGCTATGTTTCCGGCGAGATAAATTCAGCCGAAGCGGAAAGAGAATACGTTTCGTATCTGAATAAATCAGACCGTATGATATAAATAATCGATAAAAGGAAGTGATTTTATGAACCTTCAGAAATTCACCAAAAAATCAATAGAAGCAATAAATGCAGCGCAGAGCAAAGCGCTTGAAAATTCCAATCAGGCGATAACGCAGGAACACCTCCTTTATGCGCTTCTTTCGCAGGAGGGCGGACTTGTCGGAAGTATCTTTTCCAAAATGGGAACGGATACGAGCGCCGTTCTTTCCGCACTTGACGAGGCAATATCGAAAATAACAAAAGTAAGCGGCGCAGGCGCCGAGCTTGACAAGATTTATGTTTCGCCGGAATGTCAGCGAGTGCTTGAAAACGCCGAAAAGCTTGCAAAGTCAGAAGGGGACGAATACGTTTCGGTCGAACATATAACGGAGGCGATTTTTGATCTGCCCACGCAGTCGATACGCGAGATATTCCGTCAGAGAGGAATATCAAAATCCGCCTTCAAGGCTGAGCTTGAAAAAGTGAAAACAACGCGCGTCACGGACGATGAACCCGAGCAGACGTATGACGCTCTTAAAAAGTACGGCTTTGACCTTGTGGAGCGCGCAAGAGAACAGAAGCTCGATCCCGTTATCGGCAGGGACTCCGAAATTCGTAACGTAATAAGAATTCTTTCAAGAAAGACGAAGAACAACCCTGTGCTTATAGGCGAACCCGGCGTAGGTAAGACCGCTATTGCAGAAGGCCTTGCGCAGAGAATAGTTCGCGGCGACGTTCCCGAAGGACTCAAGGATAAGACGATTTTCGCACTCGACATGGGTTCACTTATCGCGGGCGCAAAATTCAGAGGCGAATTTGAGGAAAGACTGAAAGCCGTCCTTGCGGAAGTCACAAAGAGCGAGGGCAGAATAATCCTCTTTATAGATGAGCTTCACACCATAGTAGGCGCAGGTAAGACTGACGGCGCTCTCGACGCCGGAAATATCCTTAAGCCTATGCTTGCGAGGGGCGAGCTTCATTGTATAGGCGCGACGACTCTTGACGAATACAGAAAGTACATTGAAAAGGACGCCGCCCTCGAAAGACGTTTCCAGCCAGTTACGGTAAACGAACCGACTGTTGAAGACACGATAACCATTCTGCGCGGTCTGCGTGAAAGATACGAGATTTATCACGGCGTCCGTATTCACGATGCGGCGCTTGTTGCCGCTGCCGTGCTTTCCGACAGATATATAACAGACCGTTTCCTTCCCGACAAGGCTATCGACCTTGTGGACGAAGCGTGCGCGCTCGTCAGAACCGAAATAGATTCGATGCCTTCGGAGCTTGATGATGTCCGCAGAAAGATAATGCAGCTTGAAATAGAAGAGACTGCACTCAAAAAAGAAACCGATACGCTTTCCGCCGAAAGACTTGCAAAGGTGACGGAGGAGATATCCGAAATGAAGGATAAATTCAACGCCATGAAGGCAAAATGGGAAAGCGAGAAGGCTGCTATCAACTCCGTAAAGAATCTGAAAGAGGAGATAGAAAAAGCCACCGCCGATATGGAGGAGGCACAGCGTACCTTCTGTTATGAAGAAGCTGCAAGACTTAAATATTCCGTTCTTCCGGAGCTTCAGAAGAAGCTTGAACAGGCAAGCAAGGAGAATAAAAACTCTGACGGCACTGATAAGATTCTGCGTGATACCGTTACCGAAGAAGAGATCACGGGAATTGTTGCGCGTTGGACGGGTATCCCCGTTTCAAAGCTGAAAGCAAGCGAAAGAGAAAAGATACTCTCCCTTGAAGATACGCTTCACAAACGCGTTATCGGTCAGGACGAAGCTGTCCGTAAGGTCAGCGAGGCTATTCTCCGTTCGCGCGCCGGCATTGCCGATCCTTCAAGACCGATAGGCTCGTTTATGTTTCTCGGACCTACGGGCGTCGGCAAAACCGAGCTTGCCAAAGCTCTTGCCGAATGTCTTTTCGACGACGAACGTTCAATGGTCAGAATCGATATGTCCGAATATATGGAGAAGTTCTCCGTATCGCGTCTTATCGGAGCGCCTCCCGGCTATGTGGGCTATGATGAAGGCGGTCAGCTGACGGAAGCAGTACGCCGTCATCCGTATTCGGTTGTACTTTTCGATGAGGTCGAAAAAGCTCATCCCGATGTGTTCAATATTCTGCTCCAGATACTTGACGACGGCAGAATTACGGATTCGCAGGGCAGAACGGTCGACTTCAAGAATACAATAATTATTCTTACGAGCAATCTCGGTTCTCAGTATCTGCTCGACGGCATCGATGCGGACGGCGAGATAACCGAAAAGGCTCGCGATGAAGTGATGAACCTGCTTCGCAGCTCATTCCGCCCCGAATTTCTCAACCGTCTGGACGAGATAATCTTCTACAAGCCGCTTGCAAAGAGCCAGCTTACGAAAATTATCGATCTCCTTACCGAGAAGCTTTCAAAGCGTCTTGAGGACAAGGGCTTGCACCTTGAGATTACAGACGCTGCAAAGACTCTCTGTATTGACTGCGGTTATGATCCCGTTTACGGCGCAAGACCGCTCAAGAGATATCTTCAGGGCAGAGTAGAAACGCTCGTTGCGCGCACGATTCTTTCAAGCGATCTTGACATAGGCGATACGCTTATTGTTGACGCAAAAGACGGCGAGCTTGTATGCACGGTAAAGAAAGCCGAAAAATAAGATCAATATAAAAACAAACGCAGAGCCGACAGGCTCTGCGTTTGTTTTTATGCATCTTTTTTCTTTGTCTGTTCCAAAAGCATTTGTTCCATCATATCCATACAGTGTTCCTGATCAAAGGTGACGCTTTCGGAAAGATATCTTTCTCTGAGCGCGGCTTTTTCTTCGGGATGCTCTATGAAATAGTCTATTTTCTTTGCAAGATCGTCGGAGTCGTTTACGTTGAAAAGGCATTTTTCGTCGAGGGCGAATGCCTTTGTTGCACAACGCGGCGAATTTGCTATCACCGGAACAAGCCCGCAGGATATTGCTTCAAGACATGCGATGGCTTCTATTTCGATCTCCGCCGGATGGCAGTAAAGATCGCAGAAGTTTATTATTTTAACAAGCTCCTCGCGTGAATAAAAGCCTATAACGGGAGGATTTTTCAGATGTTTTTCTCCGTAAGCCTTTATTCTTTCAAGCAACGGACCGTTGCCTGCAAAAAAGAGCTGGATCCTGTCCGCGTATTTTGACTTTCTTACGGCTTTCATAAGCACAATGTGCGACTTTTCCTTTGAAAGTCTGCCCGTAAAAAGTATGCAGAATTTATCTTTGTACTGCTCCGGCTTTTCGGAGGGCAGAGGCTTGAAATCTTTGCATACGCCGTTTGATATTACATAACCGTTCGTTTTGCGGTGAACTTCCTTTTCAAAAACGTCGCGGATAAACTGCGTGGGATAGTGAATTGCGTTTGCACGGCAGAAGAGATTTTTGTCATACCATTCATACGTCAGATGATTTGCAAGGTGATTGCCCATGAGTCCGACTATGTGCGCTGTAAGGTTTTCCGCCTGAGCATGGAAGCCTGCCGTTATGGGTTTGCCGAGACTTGCGGCGAGCTTTGTGGCGCGTCTTGCGATGAACAGCGGAACCATAAAGTGAACTACGTCTGCGTCCTTTATGGCGTCATAAATTATTTTTTCGTCATACTTGGCAAGTGTGACGTGATTCTTTTCAAGTATATCGTTTATAAAACTTCCCATATTTGTTACTGGAAGAATATAATAATCTTCAAGACCTTCTCTGTCGGCGTCGGGGCAGATGACTTTCACATCATGGCCTTTTTCCTTAAGAGAACGTATAAGATTAAGTGCAGCGACGGTTGTGCCGTTGTTTGCTTTGCCGAGAACCTCGCATACAATTGTGACCTTCATTATTAATCTCCGTTTTTTGAAATTCGGCTGAGCCGATGGACAAATGCTATCATAATCCGACAAAAAAAGCAATCTATTAGCGTTCTCTGCCGCTATATCCGCGCTTCTACTCACAGTAGAGAAACAAAAAACGAGGCTGCTGTTGGAAATTTCTTGACACTGGGGGGGATATGGTATAATTAAAGAAAAGCAGTATCACGGAGGAATAAAAATGGAAAAGAAAAAGAGAGAAGATCTTACACTTGACTACGAAAGCGATTTCACACATGCTCAGAAGCTGAACCGCGGCAAAAAGTCGCGTGTGGGGCTTTCCGCACAGAATCTTGCGGCGAGATTGCTTGCCATAGTGCTTATGGTTATGTGTGCGCTTTTTCTTATCGTTCCGCTTACGGCGTATACAATATATAATCCTATTAACGTCGCGGTGATTGTGGTAGCGATCGCAGCGGTGTTTGCAATTGTGTGCTGGCTCCGTGCAATCGGGAAACGCGGAAAGCTCGTCCGGATGCTCAATAAAACGGAAAAGGGAAAGGCAAAATGGATATCAAAGCCATACGGGAAGCTCTTTTCGTCGTCCGGCAAAACCGACTTTATTTTTGAAACCGACCGTTCTGTCTTTGAAGTTATGATAGTGCCGACAGTGCTCGGAAGCCGCAGTATTGCTGTATCGCTGCAGGGCGATGTGATATGCCGTATTGCTCCCGTTCCGCTTGGAAAAATCGGCAGGATTATCGGATTTTCCGCGCCGACAAAAGCGAAGGCTTTTCACTTTGAAACAACGGGCAGAGATTACGGAGAAAAGACGCTTAAAAAAGCAATTGTGCTTTGCCCTTCGCCGAGAGAATTTTATATTGCAGATAAAAAATCGGAAAAGAAGAGTCACGGGTTGACATCCGTCAGATTTATGTAAACGGAACAAACGTGCGCGGCAATCTTGCAGGTAAAAATATGATGGTGGCAGGCGACAGCGCCTTTCCCGAAGCGAAGGATTATTCTTTCAGAATCAGCGGAACGGGAGAGAAAATCGCGGATTTCACCGTTGAAAATATTTCATCACTTGAAAGGCTTCTTGAAAGCTTTTCTGAATATGACGAATGAAATAAAGCCGACGGCGAATGCCGTCGGTTTTCTGTTGGGCAAAATGCATATTTCGGTATTTGTATATTCGGACATTTTTGCATATTGACATTTTAACTTTTGCTTGATATACTTATTATAGTTTAAGGCATTGGAACATTTTTGTGCTTTAAATTCGACGGGAGCGGACGCTTCAGTCTGCACCGTAACACAAAACATAATCTTATTTATCTTAAAAATCCAAAGGAGGATTTACTATGAAAAAACTTACAAAAATCGTAAGTCTTGCGTTTGTGCTTGTTATGGCCGTTATGATGCTTGCATCCTGCGGCGGTTCGAAATATCCAGCAATTGAAAAAGCATTCGTTGACGCAGGCTACGAAAACAACACGACCTTTACCGGTGTTATGAACACGATAAAGGAAGAACTCGCAAAGGAAGAATATGCTGTTGAGCTTCATATGCTCACAAAGAAATCAAACGGACTTACTTCCGCTATTGTAATTGAATTCAAATCCACAAAAGAGCTTGTTGAGTATTATGAGAGCAGCGCAACGGTTCAGGGACTTGTAAAGGACGTTTCCGAAAATGAAGACGTAAACAAGATGTATAATGCACTTGTAAACGCAGGCTATGCAAACGGCAACTGCCTTGTTGTTCCCGCAAGCATTCTCTACATAAACGAAATAACGAATATAGTTAAATCGGTAAAATAAAAAATCAAAAAAGCCGCCTGCGGGCGGCTTTTTTATTTCGGAACCGGTGAATTATTTATGATGCAGTCTGTAAAAGCTTTTACTTTTCATTGTTGAACCAATAACTCCGCTATTTGCACGGCATTTGTCGCCGCGCCTTTTCTTATCTGATCTCCGCAGCAGAAAAGTGATATTCCGCAAGGAAACGTATCGTCGCGCCGTACTCTGCCGACAAGCACGCTGTCCTTATCGCTTGAATCTATCGGCATAGGATATATTCCGTTTGTCGTATCGTCCGCAAGCACGCATCCCGCTGAATCGGAAATTGCGTTTTTCGCTTCTTCTATACTTATTTCATCTTCCGTAAATACGGACACCGATATCGAATGAGATCGTACCACAGGCACTCTTACGCAGGTGCAGGTAACGCGAAGGTCGGGCAGATGAAGTATTTTTCTGCCCTCGTTTTGCATTTTCATTTCCTCTGTTGTGTAGCCGTCCGGAAGAAAAGTCCCTATCTGCGGAATTAGATTTTCCGCTATCCTGTGCGGGAAAACCCGACAGAACGTCGGATCTCCGGACAAAAGCGATCTCTGTTGATCGTAAAGCTCGGTTATTCCGCCCGCACCTGCGCCGCTTACCGCCTGATATGTTGACGCTATCATGTACTTTATCGGCGAAATGCGGCAGAGTGCATTTACGGCAACAAGCGTTATAATTGTAGAGCAGTTCGGATTTGCTATTATTCCGTTGTGAGAAAGCGCATCCGACGGATTTATTTCAGGAACGACAAGCGGCACGTCGGGATTTTGCCTGAAAGCGCTTGAATTGTCTATAAATACGGCTCCCGACGTGGTTATGTGCGGCGCAAAAGTCTTCGCCATATCGGATGATACTGCCCCGAAAACGATATCAAGTCCCGAAAAGCAGTTTTTTGTCGCGGCTTCCACCGTGATAGTCTCGCCGCCGAACGACAGCTTTTTTCCTGCGCTTTTTTCGGACGCAAAAAGGCGGATCTCTCCCGTGGGGAAGCCCCGTTCAGAGAGTATTTTCATCATTTCACGCCCGACGACTCCTGTCGCACCAAGAATTCCTATATTGTAATTTTTCATATTATCCCTTTCCGAAAATTATTGTCTGATGTCATTATATGACGTGTCGTATGATTTTGCCGCCTGCAAAGACCGTCAGCACAGAAATCAGGCTTTGATGTTGACTTTGACGAAAAAGTATGCAATAATATAAAAAAATCAAAAAACGGAGACAAATTATGGCACACTGGCTCGACAGCGCAATATTCTATGAAATATATCCGCAGTCCTTCAAGGACTCAAATGCCGACGGGATGGGAGACCTTCCGGGTATAATCGAAAAGCTTGATTATGTAAAGGAGCTTGGTTGTAACGCAATATGGCTTAACCCCTGCTTTGAATCTCCTTTCGGCGATGCGGGCTACGATATTTCCGACTTTTATTCGGTTGCGCCGAGATACGGCACAAATGAAGATCTTAAAAGACTCTTCTGTGAAGCGCATAAAAAAGGCATAAGAGTCTTGCTTGACCTTGTTGCAGGACACACTTCAATTGAGCATCCGTGGTTTAAGGAATCAATGAAGGCGCAGAGAAACGAATACTCAGACCGTTATGTGTGGACGGACAGCATTTGGGTAAAGCCCGGAATGAACTGTATTCTCGGAATTTCGGACAGAAACGGCGTATGCGCCGTGAATTTCTTCTCTCACCAGCCGGCACTCAACTACGGGTTTTATAAGCCGGAGAAGTCATGGCAACAGGGAATGGAGGATGAAGGACCGAGAAAAACGCTCGAAGCGCTCAAAGATATAATGCGTTTCTGGCTCGATATGGGTTGCGACGGCTTTCGCGTCGATATGGCAAGCTCGCTTATAAAAAATGATGAGGACAGCAAAGGCAATATGGCGCTTTGGCAAAGGATTCGTGCGTTTATGGATGAAAAATATCCCGAAGCGGTGTTGCTCTCCGAGTGGATGGTGCCGGACAGGGCTATAAACGGAGGCTTCCATATGGACTTTTGTCCTGAGCTTTTCCGTAAGGAAAAACCGTATTTTTCATCTGCCTGCGAGGGCGACTTTTCCGAGCTTGCAAAAAAATACACAGATTATTATGAGAAAACGAAAGATCAGGGGTATATAAGTATTTTTTCAGGCAATCACGATTCAAAGCGTCTTGCGCTCACTCATGACGAAACGGCGATAAAGCTTGTGTTTGCATTTATACTTTCAATGCCGGGCGTGCCGTTTATCTATTACGGCGACGAAATAGGTATGCGCTTTGTGGAGGGACTTACTTCCGTTGAAGGCGGTTACGGCAGGACGGGATCACGCTCTCCCATGCAGTGGGACAGCACTATAAACGCAGGCTTCGGGGTATCTGCTCCCGAAAAGCTTTATATTCCTGTTGATCCGGATAAAAACCGTCCGACGGTTGAAAAAAATATGGCGGATGAGAACTCCATATACAATGAAGTAAAACGTCTTATAAAGCTGAGAAATTCGCATCCCGCGCTTTCAAACAAGGGCGATGTGAAATTCATATACGCCGAAAAGGACGCATATCCTCTTGCATATACGAGAGAGCTTGGCGGAGAAAAGTTGCTTGTTATTATAAATCCGTCCGCAAAGGAAGCGGACTTTGAGTGCGACATCGTTCCGACGGGAGAGATCTATCGTTATGGCGGGAACGCAGTTTGTGAAAACGGCAAGGTAAAAATTGCGGCGCAATCGGCTGTGATATTCAGAATATAAAATAAAAAACAGTGGCGTCCGCCTGATGCGGACGCCACTGTTTTTCAGCTCTTTTTCTCGTTTTTTTTCAGTGCTGATAGACCAAGCAGCAAAAGCGCGGGGAATATTATCGCGGCAAGGATACCGATTTTAAGATTGTTGTCAAACCGGCTTGAAACAAGTCCCGCCAGAGTAGGACCGCCGCTGCAACCGAGATCGCCTGCAAGTGCAAGCATTGCAAACATTGCCGTTCCGCCGCCGCGTATCGCCATGGAAGCTTTGCTGTATGTTCCGGGCCACATAATCCCGACCGAAAAGCCGCACACGGCACAGCCGATAAGGTTTATCGCGGGAACGGGTACAAACGCTATGCACGCGTATGCCGCTATGCAAAGTACGCAACTGAATATCATAAAATTGTCGAGCTTGAGTTTTTCTCCGTATTTGCCGTAGATAAGACGTGAAAGCCCCATAAGCACGGCAAACGACATGGGACCTGCAAGATCGCCCAGAGCTTTGCTTATGCCGAGTCCCTGCTCGGCAAAGGTTGAAGCCCACTGGCTTACCGCCTGCTCGCTTGCTCCCGCGCATACCATCATAATCATAAGCACCCAAAAGATTTTCTTTGAGAAAAGCTCTTTCAGCGTAATTCCTTTTTCTCCTTCGCTTTCAAGCGAATATATCGGAGCTTTCACAAACATAAAGATGTTGAACACTGGTATCAGTGCCCAGAGAAGTGCGAGGAATTTCCAATTTTCTATTCCGAAAAGCGCAAAGAATGCAGTTGATATAAGCACGACTCCGACGTGTCCCCAACAATAGAACGAATGGAGCAGACTCATCATTTTTTCTTTGTTTTCGGTTGGACAGGCTTCGACCGTCGGACTGACAAGCACCTCAAGAAGTCCGCCGCCTATGGCATAGAGGAGAACCGAAAGCAGTATTCCGATAAACGGATCGGGTAAAATTTCCGGAAGTATGGTTAAAAATATTATTCCTGCGGCAGCCGAAACGTGCGCGATGATCATCGACGCCCGATAACCGATCTTATCTATAAACCATGCGGAGAACATATCCACAAACAGCTGAATCAAAAAGTTCAGCGTTATGAGCATGGTGATTTTTGAAAGCGGAATGTTATAGCTTTTCTGAAAGGTGACGAAAAGCAACGGCACAAAGTTGTTTACTATTGCCTGAACAATATAGCCTATAAAGCAGGCATAGATAGTTCTTTTGTAATTTTGCTTCATTTCCTGACCTCAATTTGCGAAAATTCCCGTACATTATGACATTACATTCTGAAAAAGTCAATAGAAAAACGAAAAAACGGCACGGCACAGTATCGCACCTTTTGCGATACTGTGCCGTGCCGTCAGGCAAAAGCAGAGGAAATCTCTCCGCTTGCCGAACATATGCCGATAAAGACGAAAGGAGTGTTCTTGTACGGCATATGCATCCGATATCGGATTTTTCCGCTTTGCGCGGTGTTTAACGAAACCGCATTCTTTCCGACAGACTTATTGGGGGAAAAAGCCTGACGGAAAGCTTTGCGCTCGTATTGACTTAAATAGCTTTGCCGGAGATGCTCAGGCGTGGTGTTGAAGCCGTTTGTCCGACATAAAATCAAACGGAGACGTCGGAGAAAAATCTTCTCATATTATATAGTGTCAAAAAATGCGTTTTGGGTGCATATTTTTGAAAAAAATTTTGAAAAAATCAAAAATTTTTTTCAAAACCGCCATTTCAGTGGTATTAAATTCAATAAAAAGTATAAAAAGACATAAAAAAACGCGACTTGAAAAATCTCTTTTTATGTAGTAGAATACTTATGTATTTCAAAAAACGGCGGAGGATTAAAAGATGAAGCGTGCAATGCAAATTATATGTGTGATTTTTGCGCTTGTTTTTTTGGCGGCGTGTGCACAGCCATTCGTCTTAGCATCCGGCGGAAATAACGCCGAAGAAAGCGAGCTGATTTCCGTCTCGGACGGAATTATAAAATGGAAAAAGCATAGCATGGGAATTTCTGAGGAGGACTTTTTACTCTGTGAAAAATTTACGGCTCTCGCCGGAACATCTTCGGGAGATTGGTATCCGATAGGACTTTCCGGACTTGAAAAGAATGATAATTATATAGGCTATCTTGCGTCGTTGAAGGACAATATAGAACGCCGATATGCAGAGGACGGCGGTCTTGATCGCGTGAAAGCTACCGAGTGGCACAGGACGGCGCTTTCCATGCTTGCAGCGGGAGGAGATCCGACGACGCTCTGTAAGGACGAAAACGGAAACACAATAAATCTCATTGCCGACGGGGTGTATAACAGAGGCAATATTTCGTCGCTCGGTGCGCAGGGAATAAGCGGCTGGATATGGGGACTGATCGCGCTTGACAGCAGATTTTATGAAGTTCCGGAGGATGCGTACTATTCACGCGAAGATATTATAAAGGAAATACTCAGCCGTCAGCTTGACGACGGCGGATTTGCCCTGTCGGGGAGCGTCTCGGATCCCGATATCACGGCGATGGCGATTCAGGCACTTGCGCCTCATTATAATGATGAAAAATCATACACATACACTCTTCCGGGGACGAAAGGCGATAAAACAGCGACCGTAAGAACCGTCATAGATGAGGCGCTGAACAGGTTATCGTCTCTTCAGCTTGATACGGGCGATTACAGAAGCTGGGGACTTCGCAACTCGGGAAGCGTGTGCCAGGTTATAGTGGCGCTTTGTTCGCTCGGGATCAATCCTGTGGAGGATATTCATTTTATAAAAAACGGGAATACCCTGTGGGATGGGCTTATGATATATCACATGCCGGACGGCGGCTTTGTAAATTCTTTTGCTTATGATGAAGAAAATCCATCCTCCGAGCCGGACAAATCTAATTCGATGGCGGGCGAGCAGGCGCTTTATGCCATAGCGGCGATGCTCCGCCTTAAGAACGGAAAACGCGCATTGTACGATTTTTGCGACGAGATGAGCGGCGAAATGAAAAACCGTATCATGGCACTTGTGTCGGGAATTTCGGAAGTCGGCGGCGACACTGACGAAGCTACTGTAAGAAATCTGCTTTCGGATTTTTATTCGCTTCCCGTAAGCGACAGAAGATATGTTACCGATTACTCTCTGCTTTCCGATGCGGCAAAATCAAAAGGGATAGATATTTTTGAAATAGCCGGAAGCACGGAGATAATCGAAGATATAAAATCGGAACGCGAGCCTTTGATATTTTCGGAAGCAGACAAAAAAGCGGCTGACGCGATGCCTGAAACGAGTTCTACCGAATATTATCAGAAAGTTACAGAATTGCTTTACAGGCTTGACGTTTGCGCCGATTTTGATGAAAAAGCTTATTATACTAAAAAACTATCGGATATAAAGCGCAGAATAAATGAAACAAAAGCTGAAATAAATGATATAAACCGCATTATAAAAGAAGAGCTCGGCTCCGGCGGAGAAGTATCGGTTTCAGATAAGATTACGGTTGAAAACATAATAAGCCGCTGCGAGGCGCTTTCCGAATATGACAGAGGGTTTATTGAAAATTATGATGATGTTCTGCTTGCGCGGGCAAAGGTAAATACCCTGATCCGCACGATATGGACAGCGGCGATTGTGATATTTTTGATATGCGTGCTTTCAATATTCATCATTGTGCGTATAAAACGCAGAAAAGCCGCAAAACAGCGCGGGCTTGACGAGCTTTCACGGCTTTACGAGGGGGAGGACGAGTGAAAAAGGATATTATAGCCGTTTTTGCGGTAGTATTGCTTTTTGCAGTGCTTATAAGCGGAACGGAATTTCAGTCGGTAGAAGAATATTATCTTACTCATATCGACGATATCACACCCGAAAGTCAGACCGTGTTTTTCAGCATCCGCTGTGACGAAATCTTTGAAAACTACGATAAACTTGACACTTCTCTCCGTAACAGCGGTTTTGTGCCGTCAGACGGTGTGATTCTGCCGCAGACGGAATATGTTCTTCGCGAGGGAGACACGGTATTTGATATATTGCGCCGCGTTACAAGATACAAAAAGATCCATATGGAATATCAGGGCGCGGACAAGACCGCCTTCGGAAGCGTTTATGTAAAAGGCATAAACCATATATACGAATTTTCCTGCGGGGCGCAGTCCGGCTGGAGTTATAAGGTGAACGGCGAATTTCCCGACGTGGGATGCTCGAAATACGTCCTCTGCGACGGGGACGTGATAGAATGGGTATATGTGTGCGGGCTTGAATACGGAATAAACGGGGGTGGCGCAAAATGAACGGAGAAAACAGTGCTCTGGGGCGTCTTCATCCCGTTCCTGCGCTTATTTATCTTCTTTCCGTTATATTTATAACGATGTTTTCGCCTGCGCCTGTAATACTTTCGCTTTCGCTTGTAGGCGGAGCGCTGTTTTGCACAAGCGTGCAAAGTGCCAAGCAGACGCGCTCGGATATCGGCTTTTATCTTCCGCTTTTTGTTCTTATTGCGGTTACGAATCCGCTTTTTTCTCACGACGGAGTGACTCCGCTGTTTTTTATGAACGGAAACCCCGTTACGCTCGAAGCTTTGCTTTACGGCGTTGATATCGCCGCGATGATGATTTCGGTGCTTATATGGTGCAAATGCTTTTCGATTATAATAACGACGGACAAAACGCTTTATCTTCTCGGCGGAGTGCTTCCGAAGCTCTCGCTTGTGCTTTCGATATCGCTTCGGTACATTCCGCTGATGAAGAAAAAATGGCGGCAGATAAAAGATGCGCAGATCGCTATGGGATATTATTCCGAATCGGGCTTTACGGCAAAGCTTATGAGTTCGGCGAGGGTATTCTCCGCACTTGTAACATGGTCGCTTGAAAATGCAGTGAACGTCGGCGCTTCGATGAAGGCGCGCGGCTACGGCGCGACTAAAAGAACGCATTTTTCGCTTTTCCGCTTTACTGTGGCTGACGGGGTGTTTACGTTTGCCGCAATCGTTCTTGCGGGGGCGGCTTTTATCGGAATGTGGCGCGGAAAATTTGATTTTTCGTTTTATCCGCGAATGGCGGATACAGATCTTTCTTTTGAAGGAATATGCTTTTACGCGCTGTTTGCAGTGTTTGTATTTATTCCTTTTATTTTCGAAGTTACGGAGGCTGTAAAATGGAAATACTTGCGCTCAAAGATCTGAGCTTTTCCTATCCGGAAAGCGATAAGAAAGCGCTTGACGGAATATCGCTTTCCGTAAAAGAGAGCGAATTTATCGCTTTGTGCGGGCGTTCGGGTTGCGGCAAAACAACGCTGCTCAGATTGATGAAGAAAGAACTCGCCCCGCACGGAGAAAAAAGCGGAGAGATATTTTTCTGCGGAAAGCCGTCCGACCTGATAGATGAAAAAGCTTCAGCCGGAGAAATAGGCTTTGTTTTTCAGAATCCCGAAGCTCAGACAGTGACCGATAAAGTATGGCATGAGCTTGCTTTCGGAATGGAAGGTCTCGGCTATGATGCCGATGAAATTCGTTTGCGTGTGGGCGAGATGGCAAACTATTTCGGTATAAACACTTGGTTTCGCAGTGATACGGCAACTCTTTCCGGAGGACAACAGCAGCTGCTTGCGCTTGCGTCGGTTATGACGCTTTCACCAAAGCTTTTGCTTTTGGACGAGCCGACATCGCAACTCGATCCCATTGCGGCGACCGGATTTATAAATGTCTTGCGGAAGATAAACCTCGAACTCGGAACAACGGTGATAATCGCCGAGCATCGTCTTGAAGAAGTATTCCCGATAGCGGACAGGGTAGCCGTTATGGACGGAGGAAAGCTTATATCCTGCGATACGCCAGAAAATATATGCAAAAACCTTGCGGGCAATCCGATATCGGTCGGATTTCCTGCGGCGGCGAGGATATTTGCAGGTACGAGCGGCGAGGGGAAATGCCCTGTTACGGTAAGAGAGGGGAGAGAATATCTTTCGTCTTTCGCAAAAAGGGAAATGCCCGTAAATGAAGCTTCTGCGGAAGGCGACATTGCTTTTTCGATGAAAAACGTCTGGTTCAGATATGAAAAAAATTCACCGGATATTCTTTGCGGCGCAGAAGTCACCGTTTATAAAGGCGAGATATTTTCGCTTCTCGGCGGTAACGGCAGCGGCAAAACGACGCTTCTCAAGGTGCTTTCGGGCATTGAAAAGGCTTACAGAGGGAAAACCGTAATTCTGTGCAAAAATATAAAAGAATACAGGCAGGCGGAGCTTCATCGCCACATGGTAGCGCTTCTGCCGCAGGACGTATCGACTGTGTTTATAAAAAACACGGTGGAGGACGATCTTTGTGATATCTGCCGCGTTATGGGGTATTCAAAAGAAGAAGCTGCGGAAAAGATAAACGATATCTGCCACAGGCTTGAAATAACCGATGTGCTTTGTCGTCATCCTTACGATATTTCGGGCGGCGAGGCGCAGAGATGCGCACTTGCCAAAGTTCTGCTCACCGAACCCCGTATTCTTCTTCTTGACGAGCCGACAAAGGGAATAGACGCCTGTGCAAAGAGAAAGCTTAAAGAAATACTGGCGCAGCTTTGCAAAAACGGCATTACCGCGTTTATTGTAACGCACGACGTTGAATTCGCGGCTGAAGCGTCGGACAGATGCGCTCTGTTTTTCGACGGCGGGATAATCGCTTCTGCCTGCCCGCAAAGATTTTTCGGGAAGAACAACTTTTACACTACGGCGGCGAGCCGTATTTCGCGCGGTATATTTGAAAATGCCGTAACGGCGGAACAGGTCATTGCGCTCGGAAAAGAGGCTTTGAAATGAGCAAGGTGAAAAAAATACTTCGTGCCGTAATTCTGTTCTTGCTTATTCCGCTGTGCATTTTGCTTGGGACCGTGATATCGGGTGGCAGGGCATACGTCTGGATATCGATATGTGTTGCGCTGCTTTCGTGTGTGCCGTTTTTCCTTGCTTTTGAGAAAAAAAGCGCAAGCGGGAAGATGCTTGTTCTTTCCGTTATGGTCGCGCTTTCGGTGCTTGGAAGGTTTGCTTTTTCCGTGCTTCCGCATTTCAAACCTGTGACAGCAATCGTGGTTATAGCGGGAATGTATCTCGGCGCGGAATCGGGCTTTCTTTGCGGCGCGCTTTCGGCTGTGCTTTCAAATATTATGTTCGGGCAGGGACCGTGGACTCCGTTTCAGATGTTTTCGTGGGGGTTGATAGGTCTTCTGGCGGCGTTTTTTTCCGTGTCGCTGAAAAAAAGCAAGCTTGCACTTGCCGTTTTCGGAGTTTTTTCCGGAATTATATTTTCGCTTCTTATGGACGGCTGGACGGTGCTTTGGGCGGAGGGAACGTTCTCGGCTTCCAGGTATCTGGCGTTTGTGGTATCGGCTCTGCCCGTAACGGCGATATATGCCGTTTCAAACGTTTTGTTTTTGCTTGTCCTTGCCGTGCCGATAGGCGGAAAGCTTGACCGTGTTATAAAAAAATACGGAATATGATGTTGACATGCTTTGTGAGGCAGGATATAATCAAAGAAAAATAATTACAGGAGTCTGAAAAATGAACGAACGCGGAAAAATGCTTGCGGGCAAAATATATGATCCTTTTACGGAGGGACTTCCCGAAGAAAGAACCAGAACGCATGTTCTTTGTAAAATGTACAATGAGACCACGGAGGTGGACGTTGAAAAACGCAATGAGATTCTTGCGGAGCTTATGCCGAATCGTCACGAAAGCGCGTATCTTCAGGGACCGATATATTTTGACTTCGGTACAAATATAAAAATGGGCAAGGACAGCTTTGCCAACTTCAATTTCACCGCACTTGATATATGCGAAATAACCATTGGTGAAAATGTTTTCATAGGTCCAAACGTTTCGCTTCTCACGCCGAAGCACCCGCTCTGTTGGCAGGACAGAAATCCTTATTTCAATAAAAAAACCGGCAGAACTACCGATAAAGAATACGGCGCGCCGATAACGATAGGCGACAATTGCTGGATAGCGGGCAACGTTACCGTTTGCGCGGGAGTAACTATCGGTGAAGGTTGCGTCATAGGTGCGGGATCCGTCGTTACCCGCGACATTCCGGCAAATAGTCTTGCATTCGGAAATCCGTGCAGAGTTTCGCGCAAGATAACCGAAGCGGACAGGCTTGAAAATCATCCCGAGCTGTTTTGAAAGGAAGAAACCGAGTAACAAAACCGCAAATATTAATATTCGTTGCTTACAATGGCGGAAAGATAGGGATTCGGATTCTCGCGGCACGAAGCCGCTCGGTCGTCGCG